>OODO01000166.1_pt1 | contig 68357 bp, 40 predicted proteins | sample 1671261 | NCBI WGS metagenome assembly OODO01 (sample SAMN06348138, study PRJEB24527) | human gut metagenome | biome: human gut; feature: ankylosing spondylitis patient; material: feces | host: Homo sapiens | place: China | collected 2015-10 | reverse complement strand
CGGAAAGTCACTCCTCGTCTCTACTATGCAGAGCTATTTCGAGGGAAAGAAGGAACTCTTTAAGGGGCTTGCCATCGAAAAGCTAGAAAAAGATTGGACGGAATATCCTGTGCTTCATTTTAGTTTGGCAGGTGGAAAGCACATGGAGAAGGACCAATTGGTGCGCTATCTCTTATATATATTAAAGGTAAATGAAGAAAAATTTGGCATCGTCAATGATTCTCCTGACCCGAATGTCCGTATGCTTAATTTAATAAAAACGGTATATGAGCAGACTGGGCAGAAGGTCGTTGTGCTCATCGATGAATACGATGCTCCTTTGCTTGATGTGGTACATGAGGATACTAGTTTGGGCGTCTTAAGGGAGGTGATGCGCAATTTCTATAGTCCCCTAAAGGATAGCGACCGAATGCTGCGTTTCGTCTTCTTGACAGGTATCACCAAGTTCTCGCAGCTTAGTATCTTCAGTGAACTCAATAATATTACTAATGTGAGTATGCACCAAGAGTATGCTGGCATTTGCGGCATTACCAAGGAGGAATTGTTGGATAAGTTTGATGAGGATATTGATGTGTTAGCAGGTAGGTTGGGATTGACACACGAACAAGCCTTGTCTAAACTGGAGGAAAATTATGATGGCTATCACTTTACCTGGCCATCATCAGATATTTTCAATCCTTATAGCTTGTTGAACTGTTTAGCTGAAGGACAGATGAATTCCTATTGGTTTGGCTCAGGCACTCCTACCTATCTCCTTAATATGATGCGGAAATATGACTTTACACCGATTGATCTGGGTGAACAGATGGATGCATCAAAGGATGATTTCGATGCAGCCACTGAGACGATGACTACTATCATGCCTTTGCTTTATCAGAGTGGTTATATCACAATCAAGAATTATGATCCGGAAACGGAACTCTATACCTTGGCTCTGCCTAACAAAGAAGTGAGGATAGGTTTGTTTCGCAGTATGTTGCCGCATTATTTGGCGGCAAAGTCTGCAATGTGCAATACGACCGTAGCCAAGATGTCGGCTCTTATCAATAAGGGTAACATGGATGGTGCTCTTCAGCTATTGAAAACGTTCTGGGAGACAGTACCTTATTGCGATAATACCGATTATGAGGGGCATTATCAGCAGACAATGTATATCATCTTTGCCCTGCTTACGAATTTCCGTATATTGGTGGAACAGCATACTTTCCGGGGAAGAACAGACATTACGATGGAAACAAAGGATACCATCTATGTGATAGAACTGAAATTTAATAAGTCGGCACAAGAGGCTCTTGACCAAATCAACAACAAGCATTATGCTGATGCTTTTGCCCTAAAAGGCAAAACCGTGGAAAAGATTGGTATGAACTTTATGATTGATGAAGATAAGACTATTGTATTGGATTGGTGGAAGTTTGGGGAGTAGCAACAGAAAAGATGACCTCGCAAAACGCGGGGTCATCTTTTCTGTAATCAAGGATTATCTATCAATAGAGCATGCCAAACATCCATAACGGAATGATGTTGCCATAGCCCGTTTCTATATCATCCTTTACCACATATCCATTCTCTATGTTCTGTAGCTGATTTTGCTTTTTCTTCTTTCCGCCAACCTCGAATGTATATTTCCCGTCAATCAGAAAATCTGATATAGGGGATACTGTGACAGGCATGAGAGAGCGTGTCTGATTGAAGAAGAAAGTTTCTCTAACAGTTCCTATCTCCACACTCTTTCCAGCAAGGGTATAAATGAGTGTTGGATTATCCAGATAGATCTTATCCACTTTGCCTAGACCTTGAATGCCACCTGTTGAAGTACGGAGTTGCCCAATAAGTCCTGCTTTCTCCAAGTAGGCGCAAAGGTCGGCTATATTGTTTCTTGAAACTTCAAGTTGACCTCCTATCTGGCTCATGTTAGGTTTGAATGGCGCACTTTGAGCGATGATGGCAAGTAGTCTTTTGAGCTTTCTTGCAGTTGAAACCGTAAGGTCTGCATATTGCGGAATATCGGTTTCTATCGTTGCATTGACTACTTGCTGAATATACATTTTGATGTCGCCATCAGAAAAAGGATAATATCCTCGTTGCAGATAGTCCGCGAAATGTTCTAGAGGCAAGAAACCATTTGGTATATCGACTTCCTGTTGCATGAGCTGGTCTAAAGTACATGCAGGAAAATGGATTCCATGAAAGAGTTCCAGATATTCGCGATACGAGAGTCCTTGAATCTCGTACATAAGTGCACGACGGCTCAGGTCAAATGCCCCCTTTGCTATGTCGAGAACAGATGACCCTGTAAACATTATATGGAGTTCAGAATGATAATCATATATCAATTTCAGCTCCCTTGCCCAATCCTTGTATTTATGGATTTCATCAATGAAAAGATACTTTCCTCCCATCTTTGCAAATGAATCTGCCAGTTCGGTGAGTCTGTGACTGGCAAAATAAAAATCTTCTGCCTGTACATAGAGAGAGTCTTTTCTTGGTAGTTGTTCTTTGATGTGTTGAAGCACCAAAGTTGTTTTACCGACACCTCTTGGTCCCATTAATCCTATCATACGAGCATCCCAATTGATGCGATTATACATATAGCGATGAAACGTAGTACTCGTTTCTCTCAGCAATTTGTCGAATGTTGCTTGTAATTGTTCCATATTATGCCTGTTATATTGTTCTTTATGGGTGCAAATATACGAATTAAATACGAAATTGCACTGAGTAGAGTGCAATTTTTAACGTAAATTGCACTCTGCTCAGTGCAATTTGCGAATATATATAAGGTTGTAGCGATAAAATACTTAGAGAAGCAAATTTGATTTTCCTCTTACGCTGCTGCTCTAGTGCTTTATGTTAAAAATCCTAACTCATAGCTTTCTCCTCTAAAACTCATAGTTTCTTGGGGCTGAAGTCAGCGTTTTCTATTTGGGAACTCATCTGCTGGGACGCCATCCTGTGGGGGGGGAGATTATTGAAGAATCATGATGTGTGGTCAACTGACTTTTGAGGTGGAAATATTCGTAAAATAACGGTGTCTTGTGTATAAATTGAGGAATTGAGCGAAGATTTCTGATTATTTTACATGCTTATTAATAAAAAATGCTATATTTGCAAATGTATTTTAATTTATGTGAGTTCTCTTTAAAAGTGTAAAGTTCTATAATTATCAAATATTCATAAACTATGAAGAAAAAGCAAATGAAAGCAAGTCTATTACTTGCGTCTTTATTGACGTTGGGTTTCTCGGTAACCGGGTGTACAAATGACGATTATGATTTTGACCAGATTGATGCTACGATGGGATTTGGTAGTGGCGAATTGGAAATACCTGCCAGTTCTACCATGAACATACCTCTGTCTGATATTCTGGAACTGGAAGAGAATGGTAGTGTGAAGATTGCCGCAAACGGTGATTATCTGTTCCAATTGACAGGTACGGATGCATCATCTGCTTCACCAATGATTTCTCCTATTGTTCTGAAGGGTAATTCTTATTCTAGTACGCTAACTTTAAATGCCAGTTCTGCTGCCAAGGGAACCCGTGCTGCTGGTACTCATCTCAGTTTTGTCTCTCCTAAGGAGTTGATGTTTAAATATAATGGTACGGATGCTGCTGTGAAGAGCCTGAACAGTGCCGAGGTGGCTGACGAAATCGAACTGAAGATTAATCTCACTCTTGATGGTCTTTCTTCTGCTATCGCCACAATAGATAAGGCAACCCTCACTCTTCCTGGCTATCTGGAGATTTCACAGGTAACAGGTAATGGCAATGGCGTTCCTATGGTCAACGGCTCGAAGATTACCGTGGAGAATGTTTCAACAAGTCGCAACCTCCAACTCACCATCAAGGCTAAAAAACTGGATTTTGAAAACCAGGATGCTTATGGTAAGGTTGTCATCGGCAATAATGGCTCTATCAAGATGGACGGTTATTTCGACCTCGGTATTGAGGCAGATGTAACGAGGGTTCCTACATCTGCACTGACCATCGGTGCCAACGTGAATGTCATTGATATTACCTTGAAGTCTGCTACTGGTATCTTCGACCCGGAAATCAATATCTCAAGCTTGGGTGATGTATCTGTGACTGGCGTTCCTGACTTCCTTTCAGAAGATGGCGTAAGAGCTGACTTGGATAATCCTCAGATTATTCTTTCTATCAAAAATGATATGGATGCAGCGGCAAAGGTGAGTGCAAAGGTGATTTCTACCAAGAACGGTCAGAACTTGGCTACCGTGCAACTCCCTGAGATGAATATCTGCAAGACTACTGTTGCGCCAGAAACCAAGATCTGTATCTGCCGCCATAAGACTGCAGAACTGACTGCTCAGTATGGTGCTGCCAATGTATATGAGGTGAGCAACCTGGCTACACTCATCAACCAGCATATTCCAGACTACGTACAGATTACCGATGTAGAGACGAAGGCTGATCTCAGTCAGGAAATGACCATCGAGTTCGGCCGCTATTACAAAGTTGTTCCAAGCTACGAGATTTATGCACCGTTGGCATTTGCCGAGGATGCAGTCATCGAATATGCTGATGATTTCGACGGTTGGAATGATGATCTGGATGATCTGGAATTGTCTGAAGGAACTTATGTTCGACTGACAGCCGATGCGCAGAACCTGGTTCCTGCTACCCTCATCGTAGAGGCAACTCCACTCGGAGTGGGTGGTACAGACATCAGCAACCTGATAGAAGTGAATGTCAAGAAGGGTACTGTGAAAGCATCTGCTGATGGCGTGACAGCCGTGAACTCTCCGCTGGAAATAGAACTCCGTGAAAAGGTAAAGGGCGGATTGCAGAAGCTCGACGGACTCTCTTATAAGGTAAAAGGTAAGGCAAGCCATGATGGAACTACCGTGACCGGTATCAACCTCAACTCTGAGAAGCATACCCTGAAGTTGGAAAACATCAATGTGAAACTCGTGGGTAAGGTGATTGGTAACTTCAATTAATGACAGAGAGTAGTAACAGAATAATAACACACATAAAAGACAAAGAAAATGATGAATAAAATATATAAGCATCTCGTGGCTGCCTCTCTGCTGATGACAGGTGGCACCGCAATGGCTCAGACACTCAATTCCGCTTACTTTACTGACGACTACAAGTTCCGTCACGATATGAACCCGGCTTTTGAGAACAAGCAGAACTATATCACCATCCCAGCTTTGGGTAATATCAATGTCAACCTGCAGGGCAACTTCGGCTACCAGGATATTGTACTGAACAATCCGATGTACGGACAGGAGGCGGGTGCCAAGAAGATGACTTCCTTCATGAATCCTTATATTTCTGCCGATGAGGCGCTGAAAGGCTTCAGCAAGAGCAACAACCGCATACAGGGTGATGTGGGCATCTCCATACTTTCTGCTGGTTTCAAGGGTTTTGGCGGTTATAATACCATCGAGGTGAATGCCAAGGCATCTTTCGGCGCTTCCCTGCCTTATGAGTTGTTTGAATTTGCCAAGAACACGGGTAACCAGAATTATGAGATTGGTGATGTGAGCATGATGGCTCGCTCTTATGCTGAATTGGCATTGGGTCACTCTCATCAGATTAACAAGAAACTCCGCATCGGTGCTAAATTGAAGTTCCTCTTCGGTGTGGCTGACGGTGATGTTCGTCTGGAAAACCTGCGTGCTGACCTCTCTGGTACAGACAAGTGGATTGTTTCCGGCAAGGCGAATGCCCAGGTTTCTATGAAGGGCTTTACTTATAAGACTTCAAGAGATGAATATAACAACCCGGAGAAGGGAGAGTACGAAAAGATTGATGATGTAGATGTTGATGGCGCAGGATTGGGCGGCTTCGGTATGGCGCTCGACCTCGGTGGTGTCTATAAATTGAACGACAACCTGACCCTGAGTGCTTCTGTTCTCGATTTGGGCTTCATCAACTGGAGCAACAATATGAAGGCTGTGAACAGAGCGGAGAGCTTTGAGTTCAATGGCTTCCATGATACTGCGGTAAGAGAAAACAGCGGTTCTACCATCGATGACAAGTTGGATGATTACGGCGACCAGATTACCGACTTCATCAACCTGAAGGACTTGGGCGACCAGGGTAGTCGTACTACCGCTCTGGCAGCTACGCTCAACTTTGGCGCAGAGTACAGTTTGCCAGCATACGACAAGTTGTCCTTCGGTTTGCTGAGCAGCACTCGCATCAATGGTGATTATACCTGGAGCGAGGGCCGACTCAGTGCCAACTGGAAACCATTGAAGTGGTTGGATGGTGGTGTCAACTTTGCAGTCAGCAGTTTTGCTACAAGTATGGGTTATGTTCTGAATATCCATCCAAAGGGTTACAACTTCTTCATCGGTATGGATCACATCTTGGGCAAGACCAGCAAAGAGTTCATTCCTCTCAGTTCCAATGCCAGCATCGCATTGGGTATGAGCGTTACCTGGTAACAGATAGTTGCAGGTTTGAGAAATAGGAAAATATGATAATAGGAGGTAAACACCGTTGATTAGTGTTTACCTCCTATTTATTTTATACATAGAATAAAGTATTTGAAACATGTGAAAAAGTAGAATTCTGTTTTTTGCTTACCTTTGCATCCATAAATAACAATTTAATCAACTAATAATTAATTTAAATCATAAAATGACTAGATACAGAATGATTTTATCCCTGCTTTTGGCTGGCATGGGAACTGCTGCAACAGCACAGAACATCAACTTGCCAATCATCCAGACCAAGTACACAGCCGATCCTGCACCTTATGTGCACAACGATACGGTATATCTCTATACCACCCACGATGAGGATGGGGCTGAAGGGTTCCTGATGAAAGACTGGCTGCTCTATACCTCTACGGATATGGTAAACTGGCAAGACCGCGGTGCCGTGGCTTCATTGAAAGACTTCAAGTGGTTCAAGGGCGAGAATGGAGCCTGGGCAGAGCAGGTCATCGAGCGCAATGGCAAATGGTATATGTATTGCCCTATCCACGGTCATGGCATCGGAGTGCTGGTAGCTGATAATCCATACGGACCGTTTAAGGATCCTATCGGAAAGCCTCTGGCATGGGAGGGCGACTGGTTCGACATCGACCCTACCGTATGGATAGATGATGATAACCAGGCTTACATGTATTGGGGCAACCCGGAGTTGAAGGCAGTGAAACTGAACGAGGACATGATTTCTTATTCTGATTCCATCATGCACTTCCCGAAGATTCAGGATTATCAAGAAGGTCCTTGGTTCTGGAAGCGCAATGGCAATTATTATCTGGCTTATGCTTCTACCTGCTGCCCTGAGGGCATCGGTTATGCGATGAGCAAGAATCCGCTCGGACCGTGGGAATATAAGGGACATATCATGAACCATACGCCTCGCACTCGTGGCAATCATCCGGGCATCATCGACTATAAGGGCAAGAGCTATTGCTTCGGCTTGAATTATGACATCTTCCGTTTGAAGACGGGGCGTCATGCCGAGCAGCGTTCTGTTTCTGCGGCCGAAATGACTTACAATCCTGACGGAACCATCCAGGAGTTGCCATACTTCCAGGACTGCAAGCTAGAGCAGATAGAATGGTTCAACCCTTATCGCCAGGTTGAGGCTGAGACGATGGCTTGGGGCTATGGATTGAAAACGCAGCCTAAGAACGAATGGGCGCAGAAGGACAGATGGAACCAGGTGGTTACGAATGTTGATGAGGGAAAGTATATCCTCGTGAAGGGTGTTGACTTCAGGAAGGGTGCAAGTAAGTTTGAGGTTTCTGCCTCTTGCCACATGTTTGGCGGCTGCATAGAAATCCGTCTTGATGGGGTAAACGGCCAGTGCATCGGCAAGGTGGATATCAGCAACACCAAGGACGAATACAAAACCTTCTCTACCCAGGTGAAGAAGGTAAAGGGTGTTCATGATCTCTACTTCGTCTTTAAGGGAGGCGACATCCAGAAGCAGAACCTCTTCTTCCTGGATTGGTGGAAGTTTTGGGAGTAAACAAAAAGATGACATCGCCATATGCGGTGTCATCTTTTCTGTAGTATGAAATAGACACTCTTGGATAATCATTAGACTATGAAACCAATCATAAAACATTTGTTACATGAAATAAAGTTATGATTCGAAAAAATCGCTATTTTTGCAGCGTTTTAACTGTGTAAATCAGAAAAGCCGGTGAAACTGTCGGCATTATAACAATTATAAACTTTTATATTTCAACCTAAAAACAAATGAAAAAGAGATTTTTGGCGATATTGGCGGCTGTGTTGCTACCGTCATGTCTGTTCGCCCAGTTTGGAGTGGTTTCGCCGCTTCATGTGAATGGCAATCAGTTGAATGATGCCTATGGCAACAAAGTGGTTTTGCATGGTGTGATGGATACACCGAGTCCTTACTTCAACAAATATCGTTGGGGTTATAGCTGTACCGACAATAACATCTCGGCATGCATAAGCTATTATGATAAGATTTTTGGAGCACTCCAGAATCCTGCCAAAGGTACCTATTGTAATATCTTCCGTCTTCATCTCGAACCAGGCTGGACCAATGATCCCAACAAGAAGTCAACGGGTTCTGATACTGGAGAGGCTAATATATCGCGTTTCAGTGCTACCCGTTTGCAGAAGTATCTTGATGCCCTTTATCTGCCTATTGCGCAGAAGGCCATCAATCATGGCTTGTATGTGGTGATTCGTCCTCCAGGCGTATGTCCTAAGGATTTGAAGGTAGGCGATGCTTATCAGAATTATCTTAAGACGGTGTGGAACATTGTTTCCAGCAACAGTTGGGTGAAGAATAATTCAGGCATCGTATCGCTGGAACTTGCCAACGAGCCTGTTCATATATATAATAGGTATGGTCAGAGTTCTGCTACTGCCATGCGGGATTATTTCCAGCCAGTAGTTGATGTGATTCGTAAGAATGGCTTCAAGGGTATTATCTGGATTCCTGGCACGGGCTACCAGAGCCAGTATGAGAATTATGCCTCTTATCCTGTTTCCGACAGCAACTTCGGCTATGCCGTGCATGTGTATCCGGGATGGTATGGGGCAAGTGATACCAACTATGATTCCAACGCTTTCATCTATAATTTCCAGAAGCAGGTGCCTGTGGTAAAGAATAAACCGATTCTTGTTTCTGAGATAGACTGGAGTCCGGAAAAACCTGGTGCAGGTAAGTATAATGAGTTTGGACAGTGGGTGGCCAGCAACCTGGGTTCATGGGGAACTGCCACTACCAGCAAATGGGGTAATGCCTGGAAGAAGGTGATGGATCATTTCGGAAATATCAGCATGACGCTGACCAGTACTGATGATTATCTTGATATCGACAACTTCCTGAAAACTGGTCAAATCAAGGCTGGATTGGAGGCTAATCCGGAGGCTTGCGGTCAGACCTGCTTCTACTGGTATTACGAGTATTCCAAGAAAGACTATGCTCATAAGTCTGCTGGTACGTCTTCTTCTAACCCGAATACTCAGCCTTCTACCGGTTCTTCTACTTCTGGCAATACCCAGGGCGAGAACATCATCAAGTCGTGGGGCAATGGCAGCGGATTTGTTCCTTCGGGATGGACGGTGGCAGATAATGGCACTCAGGTTTATGCCGGCAATAAATCGAGCGGTCCACGCATCATGAACTTCTCTGGTGATTTCAAGAATGCTTTCTATGTGAGAACTGTTTCTGCCGATAAGGCTGGCTATATAGAATATGGTAATACCAATGGTTATACCCTGCCTCTGGTATATGGCGAGTATGAGCTGAGCTGCAATGTGGCAGCATGGAAGGGTGCTCCATATATGAAGGTGGAGGTGTTCGACCCTCAGAATGCCGTTCTTGCTTCTACCATCGTCAAGGCAAATGGCAATGCGAATGGCAAGGCGGGGGCTTATCTCTCGGGTACCAACAAGGTATTTCTCTCTTTCTATTCCATGATTAAGGGCAATTACCGTGTACGTTTCACCCCTGTGGCAGATGCCAAGGGCACAGGTGGTGCCTGGGTTGAGGCTCTGGTAGGCAATGTGGCTCTTTACTTCAAGGGCAATCCGCTGGCACTGAATGCCGTGGGACAGGTTCCTGCCGGATGGAAGATTGTTGATGCCGGAGAGCAGAAGGCTGCTGGTGCAGCTGGCATAGGTCCACGTATCTTCAAGTTTGCCGGTGGTGATTTTTCTACGGGTCTTTACATCCGTCAGAGCGATGCCAGTAAGGCAGGCTACGCTGAGTTTGGTTCTACTTGGGGCTATGGCTTCTCGTTGAAGCAGGGCAGCTATGTATTCTCTTATAATGCCGTGGCGTGGTCGGGGTCTCCTTATCTGAAGTGTGAGGTTCTCGACGAGAGCAACAACGTACTGGGTTCTCAGATTATCCAGTGTACCAAAAATGTGAACAAGAACACCGGTGCAAATACTTATGGCAGCAATAGTGGTCAGGTACGATTCACCGCTTCCCGCACGGGTTACTATCACTTCCGCTTCACTCCTGTAGCAAACAGCTGGGGTGGCAGTGGTTCATGGCTTGAGGTAGTGGTAGGTCATCTGAAGATTTCCATGACCAGTGCTTTCCGTTCAAGAAGCATCGATGGCGGTTGGAACGATGGCACTACGGGCATCGGGCAGGTCGAGAGTGCTGAGAATATCAGCGGTCAGGAGACCAGACAGAACTCTGGCTGGTACACGCTTCAGGGTAAGCGAGTAGAACACCCAACCAAGGGTATCTATATCCATAATGGCAAGAAGGTGGTTTTGAGATAAAATATGTGAGATAGATTGTTAAATGTGAAAGATGGCCTCGCAAAACGTGAGGTCATCTTTTTATTTTTGGGTCTTTTTCTTTATCATGTGTTATTATGAAAATCTTTTGGAACGTCTACCAAACATGATTTTTATTTTTTGTTGTAATTTTACTGTATATAAAATCACAAGATAATTTATTTTTAGATTTATGCTTTTATATAACAAAACAGTTCATATTGATGAATTACAAGATTGTTGTGAAACAAGTTTTAATTGTTTACGAGAATGGTGCATAGTGATATGCGCCATTTTTTTGTGATGTTATATTACTTTTTTCTTCTTTATCATAAAGTGCAGGAAATGTGATAGTTGCGGTGTGTTGTAACAAGAGTGAAAACATTTGGAACATCAAGAAAACACGTTCTCATGACAGTTTTCTACCTTTGCAGCCGTGTTCTTTAACCAAGAAGTAATAACACCTAGAAACAAAGAAACAAACTTAATTTAAGATGATACAACATGATTGAACAAGTGTTTACATTTAAACGGACAGCAGCTCTATGCCTCGTGGGAGCCTTCTGCAGCTTGAACGCACAAGCCCAGAAGATTACCGTGAAGGGTAGTATTGTTGACGGCACAGGAGAGCCACTGATTGGTGCTACTGTGAAAGTGAAGGGTGATGCATCCTTGGGTGCCATTTCTGATATGGATGGTAATTTCCAGATTTCTGTCCCTTCAGAAAATTCATCCCTTGTCATTACCTACATCGGTATGAATTCCCAAACGATTAAAGTAGGTAAGAAAAGACAGTTTAAAATTACCTTGACTGATGACAATACATTGGGCGAGGTAGTAGTGGTTGGTTATGGTCAGCAGAAGAAAGCCTCTGTTGTCGGCTCTATTGCACAGACAGATGCGAAAACCTTGAATCGTCATGCCGGAGTTTCTTCTTTGGGTCAGGCACTGACAGGTAATCTTCCAGGTGTCGTTACTTTCTCTTCTACGGGTATGCCAGGTGAGGAAGATCCTAAGATCGTGATCCGTACGCAGACTTCTATCAACGGTTCCAACGACCCTCTCGTTCTCGTGGATGGTGTGGAGCGTGCCATGAACACCGTTGACCTTTCTTCAGTAGAGAGCATCTCCGTATTGAAGGATGCTTCTGCCACTGCCGTTTATGGTGTGAAGGGTGGTAATGGTGTTATCCTTATTACTACCAAACGTGGTAAGGAAGGCAAGGCTGCCGTACACGTGAAGGCGAATGCTACCATGAAGGTGGTTTCCAAGTTGCCTGAGAAATATGATGCTTACGATACTTTCCGACTCCTGAACAGAGTGGTAGAGCGCGAGCTGAACATCAACAACGAAAAATCATGGGGTTCCTACAAGCCGATGGCTATCATCGACAAGTATCGTCATCCTGCCAATGCTGAAGAGTGGGACCGCTATCCTAACGTGGATTGGCAGAAGGAACTGTTCAACAACACAGCCATGTCTTACAATGCCAGCGTGGATGTTTCGGGAGGTACCAAACTCGTGAAATATTTTGCAGCTATTGACTTCTCTCACGAAGGTGACCTGTTCAAGGACTTCACCAGCGGTCGTGGCTATAAGTCTGGTTTCGGCTATAACCGTATTAACATGCGTGCCAACCTGGACTTCAACCTGACCAAGACCACTCAGTTCTCTACCAACCTTTTCGGTAGTAACGGTGTCCGCCATTTCCCTTGGGACAAGGCGAGTGATTCCAGTGCCTATTGGGCTTCTGTTTATCATGCAGCTCCAGATGCCATGCGTCCTATTTATTCTGACGGAACTTATGGATACTATGGTCCACGTAAGGCCGACTGTCCTAACTCTGTGATGAGTCTTGCCCGAAGCGGTGTGGAGAACCGTACCAATACACAGATTACCACCGACTTTATTCTTACCCAGAAGCTCGATTTCCTGACCAAGGGTCTGAAGTTTGTTGCCAAGGTTTCTCTTGACAATACGATGGTAGAGGAGAAGCGTGGTATCAGCGACCAGTATATGGATCCGCAGCTGAAGTGGATTAACCCTGATGATGGCTCAGTTTCCTATGACCAGAGCGTGGATTACCATGAGTCTGTGGCATGGACCGTCAATGGCGGTAAGGTAAAAACGGATGCAACTTATCGCCGTCTCTATTATCTGGCTCAGCTCGACTGGAACCGCAAGTTCGGCAATCATGAAGCAGGCGCTATGGCAGTATTCAACCGCAACGAGTATGCCAACGGTTCTTCTTTCAAACATTATCGTGAAGACTGGGTATTCCGTGCCACCTACAACTATGCGATGCGCTACATGCTCGAGTTGAACGGCTGTTACAACGGTTCTGAGAAGTTTGGTCCCGACTATCGCTTCAAGTTCTTCCCATCAGCCTCTCTCGGTTGGACTATCACCGAGGAGCCATTCATGAAGAACATCAAGAAATATGTAGATATGTTTAAGGTACGTGCATCCTGGGGTCGCATCGGTGATGATTCTACCGGAGGTTCTTATCTCTATACCGACCAGTATTCTTATGGTGGTAAGACCTTGCTGGGTGGTGATGCCACTTATGATTCACCTTATACTATATATCGCCTTACCCGTATCGGAAACCCTAACGTGCGTTGGGAGACATCAGAGAAGCGCAACCTGGGTTTCGACTTCGGATTCCTGGGCGGATTGCTTACCGGTTCGCTGGATGTATTTAGCGACAAGCGTACCGATGTGCTCTTAACCGAACGTTCCATCCCTTCTTACTATGGTATGAACTATACGGTCGCCAATTTAGGTTCGGTGGATGCCAAGGGTTACGAGTTGAGCCTGAAGGTGAATAAAGCATGGAACAAGAATCTGCGTACATGGGCAAACTTCAATATGACCCATGCTACCAACGAGATTAAGTTTGCTGATGACCCAAAGCTTCAGGCAAGTTATCTGAACAAGGCGGGTTATGCCATCGGTCAGAACCATAGTTACATTGATCATGGTTTTATCCGCAACTGGGATGATCTCTATGCCGTACCAACTTTTGGTAGCCATGATTCTGAGAAATATACGGGTGATGCCATCATTTCCGACTTCAATGCAGATGGTCAGATTACAGCAGATGACAAGGCACCTTATCAGTACACCTCTATTCCAGAGAATACCTTCAGTACTACATTGGGAGCAGAGTGGAAGGGTTTGAGTGTAACGGTACAGTTCTATGGTGTAACCAATGTTACCCGCGAGGTGAACTTCCCAACCTTTGAGCGTGAAACCCACATTGCCTTCAAGGAGGGTTCTTACTTCACGGCATCCAATCAGGGTGGAGAGTTGTCTTTGCCACGTTGGACCACTGTGGCAGACGATGGAAATGCCGGTACACGCTACTTCTATGACGGTGCTTTCCTGCGCCTGAAGAATGCCGAGATAGCTTATACCTTCAGGGGTGCTTGGGTGAAACGAATGCACTTGAATTCACTCCGTGTATATCTGAATGGTGACAACCTGCTGCTCTGGACCAATATGCCGGATGACCGTGAGAATAACTTCAGCGGCAACTCGGCAAATGGAGCTTATCCAACCGTACGCAGATTTAACTTAGGTTTCGACCTGACATTTTAAATGAATCGTAAATATGAAAAAGTTTAATAAAATTTATACATTGCTGTTTGCGGCAGCCCTGTCTCTCTCTTCAGTATCATGTACTGATTACCTTGACAAGGCACCGGGCAGTGATATTGCCCCAACGGAGCCATATAAGAATTATACCAACTTTCAGGGTTTCTTGGAGCAGTGCTACAATGACATCCCTGGTCTTGCCTCTACATCCTGGTATCATGGTTGCTGGAACTATGGTGAGGATGAATATTGGCAGCCATCAGAGACCCGTATGCTCACTAATGCCATCGACCAGGGAAACTATTGGGCATGGGACGAGGTGCAGTATTCTCCATTCCATTCGGGTATCGACCTGGACGGCAATCATGATGTGAACCGCGATTTCAAGGGGCGCCTCTGGGGTATGTGCTGGCAGGGAATCTATGCCACCAACCTGGGCTTGGAAAATCTGGGTAATCTGGTAGATGCTACCCAGGAAGAGAAGAACCTGATTGCAGGTCAGCTCTATTTCTTCCGTGCATTTTTCCATTTCCAGATTATGCAGTATTGGGGCGGTATTCCATACATCGACTTCCTGATTCCATCTGATGCCGTGTTCAACTATCCGCGCCTCACCTATCAGGCATGTGCCGACAAGGCTGCCGAAGACTTCAAGAAGGCTGTTGAGCTGCTGCCTGTAGATTGGGATAAGACTACCGTGGGTAAGCAGACAGTGGGCAAGAACAAGTTCCGTCCTAACAAGATTGCTGCTCTCTGCTTCCTGGGTAAGAATTATCTGTGGGCAGGTTCGCCGCTGATGAATGAAGTAAGTAAGGAGAATCCTGACTTTAAGAATGTTAACGGATATAATAAGGAGTATTGCCAGAAGGCTGCTGAGGCATTCGGCGAGGCTTTGAAGATTAATAAGGAAACAGGACTTTACCAGCTGTCTTCTTATGATAATTACATGAATATCTTCTATACCTATGATCAGGGTGAAAAGATTCCTGGTGAGAAAGAGGCTATCTTCTACGAGAATTCAAGTAACACCAACTGGGTTTGGAATCAGGTGACAGACTATCGTCCTACCAGCCTTATTGCAGGTGGTATCAAGGTTTATCCTACTGCCAACTATGTGGATTACTTCGGTATGGCAAACGGAAAGCCTATCAAGGACATCACGAAGAAGGATCCCGACAGCGGCTATGATCCGGAATATCCGTTCAAGAACCGTGACCCTCGCTTCTACGATCTCTTCATCTACGATGGTGTGAAGTGTGTGAAGAGTACAGGACAGGATGCAGATGTGCAGTATGCTTCTCTTTATACGGGAGGAAAGTATCGTACGGCAACACCTTCCAAGGACTGCTTTACGGGATATTGCCTGAAGAAGTTCTGTGATCCATACCGTAATCGATTTGATGATGGTGGTGAACGTTCTAAGTATATGCGCGTACTCTTGAGTATGATTCGTCTGGCAGATGTTTATCTGATGTATGCCGAGTCGGTGGCTCAGAGTTATGGCTACAAGGCATCAAGCCAGGCATTCAATCTGAGTGCCGTGGATGCCGTGAACATCGTCCGCAACCGTGCGCATGTGGATAATATTGCTGATGAGTATCTTACCAATCTGGATGGCTTTATGAGCGAGCTTCGCCGTGAGCGTGCCGTAGAGTTGGCATTCGAGGGACACCGTTTCACCGACCTTCGCCGCTGGCTCCTGATAGACAAGGCTCCTTACACCCAGAAGATGGCTGTTTACTTCGACCGTGCAAAAGACCAGAAGGATGTTGACCGCTACGACGATCCAAAGAAAAATCACGTGCTCAACCTGAAGGAGGAGCCATTGATTACCCGTAAGTTTACTTCAAAGCATTACTGGTTCCCATTCCTGAGAAAGGATGTAAAGATGTATCCTGAGTTCTCTCAGAACCCTGGTTGGGAATAATTAAACAATTCGAGAATTTATTATGAAACATAATATATTTAATAAGAGAATGTCATTGGCGCTAGCTTCCATGCTAGTCGCCAGTGGTGTGGCAAGCGCCCAGGAAATGGCTGACACTACCAAGGTAAACGTGGCTTTCGGTCAGGTTTCCAAGGCCGACCTGATGGGCGGTGTCAGCGAGGTGAATGTCGAAGAGCTGCTGAAAAAGGACTACAGCGCCAATGCACTCAATGATCTTCAGTCGCTCATCAGTGGTTATAACGGAAATGTTTGGGGACAGGGTGCACTTGTTCTCGTAGATGGAGCTCCCCGTGAGGCCAGCACCGTCAATGCCACCGAGGTGGAGAAGGTTACCGTGCTCAAGGGCGCTTCTGCCGTAGTACTCTATGGTGCCAAGGCTGCCAAGGGCGTAATCCTCATCACTACCAAGCGTGGTAAGGTGCAGCCATTGAGCATCGCCGCCACCGTCAATACGGGCATCTATACACCTAAGGCTTATCCAGAGTATCTGGGTGCGGCTGAATATATGTCGCTCTATAACGAGGCGATGACCAATGATGACCCTACACAGCCGCTGAAATACTCTAAGGAGCAGATTTACAATACGGCTGCAGGTACCAATCCTTACCGCTATCCTGATATGGATTTCTACAGCAGCGACTACCTGCGCAAGTTCAACAACCGTACGGATGCTACGATGGAGGTAAAGGGCGGTAGCCAATTTGCCAGATACTATGCCAACCTAGGCATGACCTACAACAACAGCCTGGTGAAGTTTGGCGAGCACAAGAAAGACAAGGATTACTCCTTCCGCGTGCGGTCTAACATTGATGCTACCATCACCGACTGGCTGGGGGCTTATGTAAATATAGGCATCAACATCTCGGACAACTATCGTGGACGTCCTGAGGACTACTGGTCAACAGCTACCAGCGTTCGTCCAAACTGGTATTCCGGTCTGCTGCCAATCTCCATGATGGATGCTAACAATTCAGCCTTGCAGCAGATGATAGCTGGCTCAAAATTCCACGTGCTCGATGGTCAGTATCTGCTGGGTGGAAACAACGATAACCAGTCTACTTTCTTTGGTGATGCGCTTGCTGCCGGCTACGTGAAGAATCACTCCCGTACCTTCAACTTTGATGTGGGTGTGAAGGCCAACTTCGATCAGTGGGTCAAGGGATTGAGCTTCGAGACAGCTTTCAGCATCGACTACTGGAACAACTACTCTGAGGCTTACAAGCTCGACTATGCCGTTTACGAGCCTACCTGGGCAAATGTGAACGGACAGGACATGATTATCGACCTGAAGAAATATGGTAAGGAATCAAGCAGTACGACCGAATATATCGGTGCAGCCAAATATTACCAGAACACCACCTTCCGTGCTCAGTTTGACTATAAGAACACCTTTGGCGGTGTGCATAACGTAAATGCTACTTTGGCTGGCTGGGGTTACTCCAAGTCGAATTCCGTGGACGAGAATCATGAGAGCTCATCTGGTGTAAAGGGTTCTTCTTACCACCGCACCACCAATGCCAACCTTGCTCTTCGAGCAGCCTACAATTATGCTCAGAAGTACTACGCAGAGTTTGGCGGTGCTCTGGTTCACTCATCCAAGTTGGCAGAGGGTCATCGCAACGCTCTTTCTCCATCAGGAACACTGGGTTGGAGAATCGGTCAGGAGAAATGGTTCAAGGATGCACTTCCATGCTTCGATGATCTGAAGCTGAACGCTTCTTACTCTGTGCTCAACCAGGACATAGATATCTCAGATTATTATCTCTACCAGGGATACTATGATGTGAAGGGTGGCTGGTACACCTGGAACGAGGGTGGTGGCAACGGAACTAACACCACACTCTCTAAGCGTGGTAGCAACTATGGTCTTGATTTCGTGAAGCGTAAGGAATGGAGAGTAGGTCTGGAGGGCTCACTCCTCAACGGAACCGTAAGCTTCGACATGAACTATTTCCATCAGCTTACTTCGGGCTTGCTTACTTCGGGAACTGCTACCATCTATCCTTCATGGATGAACAATGACGGTTCTTTCATCACATCCCTGAACTACAACGAGGATTTGCGACAGGGCTTCGACTTCGCCGTAAACTTCAAGAAGAACATCGGCAAGGTGAAGGCACAGCTCGGACTTACAGGTATGGTGTTCGACTCAAAGGTTAACAAGCGTGAGGAGAAGAACGAATATAGCTATATGAACGCACAGGGTCAGGCTCTCGACGTGATACGCGGATATGTCTGCGAAGGCTTCTTCACTCAGGAAGACGTAGACCACATGAAGGCAAACCTCGACAAGGACGATCCTAATTTCGTGCCAAACCATACCTTCGGTGAAATCAAGGCTGGTGACCTGAAGTACAAGGATATCAACGGCGACGGCAAGATAGACAGCAACGACCAGCAGGTGATGGGTAAGTATGGATGGAGTGCAACTCCTTTCTTCTATGGTGTAAACATCACCTTGAACTGGAAGCAGTTTACCCTCTTCATCGCCGGTACAGGTCAGATGGGTGCCAAGGGCTTCAAGAGCAACGACTGGATTTACAACCAGAAGAAATATACCTCTGTGGTTCGCGGACGCTGGACACCTGAGACAGCCGCTACCGCTACCTATCCACGTTTGACAGCCAAGGATAATACCAACAACTTCCGCAACTCAAACTTCTGGATTTACAGCACAGACTGCTTCAACCTCAACAAGGTGCAGCTGACCTACGATATGCCAAAAGAGTGGTTTGAGAACAAGGTAGTGAAGGGTATGAGTGTTTACGTATTGGGCGAGAGCCTTCTCACCATCAGCAAGAACCGCAAGTATATGGAAACCAGCTATGGTTCACCACAGTGCCGTTTCTACAACCTGGGCTTGAAGATGATGTTCTAAAGGCTGATGAAATCATATCTTAGATATTGAAAAATTAGACAATAAAGAATTATGAAATTAAGAAATATATTCATGATATTGGCTTCTGCGGCATTGTTGACAGCATGTGATGATGTCTTTACTCCTGCTGCAGAAAACATGAAGGACATCAACGAGATGGAGAATGATCCTATCATGGCCAAGGGCTTCGTGCTCACCGCTTACCGTAACTTGCCAAACTACGAGGTGGGCACAGGAACGGATGTAGCGACGGATGATGCCGTGACGAATGAGAAGGGAGCCAATTGGTCTAAGTATGCCACAGGCTCATGGACCGTTCAGAGTTGGGACCCTACGGGCCGCTGGAACAACGACTTGTCTTCCATGCAGTATTTGTATATCTTCCTGAACTCAAACATTTCGAACATCGGGTTCCTGAAGAATGCCAATGAGAACAAGCTGATGCAGCGCCGCCTGACAGGTGAGGCCTACGGACTTCTGGCTACCCATGCCTATTATCTGCTTCGTGCCCATGCCGGATTTGACAATGAAGGAAAGTTGCTCGGCACACAGCTCTTTGACGGATATGTAGGTACGGATGCTGATTTCAACCAGCCTCGCAAGACATTCCAGGAGCATGTGGATTTCATTCTGGCGAACATCGAGAAGGCTGACAAGCTGCTGCCTATGGATTATGAGCCAGTGACAAGCGACGACAAGGTGCCAGCCAAGTATGATGATATCCTGAATGTGCCTGAGGTGACATCGGTTAAGGATGGCAAGATGGGTATATATAATAAGGTGATGGGCGAGAATGCACGCCAGTTGATCAATGGTCTGATTCTGCGTGCCATCAAGGCTCGTACCCTGCTGCTTGCTGCAAGTCCTGCCTTTCAGGACCCAGCTCAGAACAATGTAACCTGGGCGCAGGCTGCAGATGCTGCTGCCGAAGTGGTTGATTATGTAGGTGGTCCATCAGGCTTGCCTTCTACAGGACTCACCTACTACGACAACGACGAAGAGATAAGTGCCTTGCAGAATGGTTCCAATCCTCCGGAAATCATTTGGCGCAGTACCAAGAATGAAGGTGAGATTGATGACGAGAAGAACAATTTCCCTCCAACGCTCTTCGGAAGCGGCAAAACCAATCCTACCCAGAATCTGGTAGATGCCTTCCCTGATGCCAAGGGTTATCCTATCACCGATGCACGCAGTGAATATGATGAGAATAATCCATACAATAACCGTGACCCTCGTCTGGCTAAATACATTATCTATAATGGAGCCAGAGCGGGAGTTGAAAACAAGGTAATCAAGACGGGTAGTTCTTCGGGCGATGATGGTATCGGCCGCCGTGATGCTTCTACCCGCACCGGTTACTATATGAAGAAGATGTTGCGCATGACTGCCAACTGTAATCCTAGCAATACATCCAAGGTAATCAAATATAGCTGCAAGGCACGTTTCACCGAGTTCTTCCTCGACTATGCTGAGGCTGCCAATGAGGCTTGGGGTCCTAAGAACCCTGGCACACATGCTTACTCTGCATACGATGTAATCAAGGCAATCCGCCACCGTGCAGGCTTGACAGATGATACTTATCTCGACGAGTGTGCCGGCGACCAGGCTAAGATGCGTGAGCTGATTCGCAACGAGCGCCGCCTGGAGCTTTGCTTCGAGGGATTCCGCTTCTGGGATTTGCGCCGCTGGAAACAGTTGGACAAGTTGACATCTGTTCAGGGCATCGATTGGAACAACGATACGTTTACCATCTTGCCAAATGTAGAAGAGCGCCATTTCGATAGCTATATGAACTATGGTTATATTCCATATTCAGAAGCATTGAAGTACTCTAATCTCCATCAGAACGAGGGATGGAAATAAACCAGTTAAAAATGATAATGAAAATGAAAAGTTTTAAGTTATTAAATACAATAGGCATTGCTGCCATGACTTTGTTGATGACCGCTTCCTGCGAGAGCGGTAACAAGGAATTTGGATATGACGGAGAAACTGCTGTCTATTTTGCCAATGCTGGTTATGTGCGCACCGTGGAACTGGGTGAGGATCAGGAAGCTGACCTTACCGACGATAACAACCACATCATCAACATCAAGGCCTATTGTGCCGGTGGTTATGGCAACAACAATAACGTTACCGTGGATTATATATCTGATGCCAGTCTTTGTGATGGCTATAAAATCAATGGCGCTGCCATCCAGGTGATGCCATCCACTTACTATGATATAGAGAACCGTAACCAGTTTGTCATTGCCAAGGGACAGCAGATGGGAGGCGTAAGAGTGAAGCTTAATGAGAAGTTCTTCAACGATGACAAGAGTTATGAGCAGGGCTATGTGATTCCTGTGAAGCTGACAGGTGCTCAGGGCGTTGACAAGGTGCTGGAGTCGAAGAATACTACATTCTGCCTTGTGAAGTACGTTAATCCTTGGACTGCCACTTATCTTCGCAAGGGTAAGGATGTGAGAAACGGCAACGAATCTCACCGTGCTTATCCATATATTGAGAAGGCTGAGGTAATCAAGGTGGTGACCAAAGGCTTGTACAAGGCACAGATGACTGTGGATGTGAAGGACGCTAGTGGCAAAAGCCATCCGGTGAACGTGCTGATGACCTTCAACGGTGATGACTGCACCATCTCTTCCGGTAGTGACGGAGTTCAGGTTTCGGGTAGTGGTAAGTTTGTCAAGAACGACCAGCTCTTGGGCGAGTTTAAGCGCAACACACTCTATTTGAACTACAATATCAAGAGCGATGCTTTGGGTACGGTTGAAACCACAGATACCATGGTGGTTCGCAATCGTGGCATTGGTTTCCAGACTTTCACTCCTGAGAAGTAAGAACATTTTTAATTTGATATCAGAATTATGAAAAAAATACATAATATCCTCTTGGCCAGTGCAGCAGCTTCCATGCTGCTCACTGGTTGTGTGGAGGACTTCGATACAAGCTACGCTGCCGGCGAAAAGCCTGAAAGCGTTGCGATGGCTGACCTTACCAGAGGTTATGAAGTTCTGAAGAACTATACGGACATGAAGCTGGCTGCCAATATGACAGTTGCCGATTTGGAAGCCTCTAGCACTACCTTCTCAACGGTGTTGGAAAACTTCAATGCGGTGAACATCACTGATGGATTTAAGCATTCGGCAGTGGTGGCTGATGATGGAACCGTCAATGCCTCAAAGAACAGAGATATTGTACTGAAGGCTATTGGAGCCGGACTTATACCATGTGGTTCTCTCTTTTCACCTAATGCCTGGAACATGAATGTGATGAATGAGGCTACTAAGGATACTTGGGTGGATGGCGAGAATATTGATCTCCATCAGATGTATGATTTCGAAAGCAGTGACATCGGTGCTGTCTTCGGAACAGACACGGATTCCAAAGTGGCAAAGGATCCTGCAGGTAAGAACGGAAAGTCGCTCTTCAACAAGAAGGCTTCCAAGTTCATCGAGTTTCCTGTGAATCTGCCTGAGGGTGCTTCCCTGTCAACAATCAAGACCATCTCCTTTGATTATTATTCATCAAATGTAAAGAAGGATGTTGTTATCAGAGTAAAGGTGGGTGACAAAGCCCTGCAGTTGAGAAACTTCGGTATTCCTACCAAGGCAAAGACTTGGGAAACATTCACGGTGGATTTGTCAAAGGTTGACCTTACAGAAAAATTTGATGCAGATGCTCTGAAATCTTCCGACATTACTTTGGTAATTGGTCAGGGAGCTGTACCTCAGCAGGTTTACGTTGACAATATTGATATTTACGCTCCATATCAGAAGCCGGGTCATTTCGACCCTCGTCCAGCAGAAGAGAAGGCTGCTGATGTAAAGAAGGCTATGTTTGCTTACGTTGATTCCGTTATGCAGAACTATGGAGACAAGGTGCAGACATGGAATGTGGCTTCTAACCTGATAGAAGATCTCTTCTATTCCTTGAAGTCTTCAGAGAATATGGATGCTACTGATGAGTTCTATCCTAACGACTATCTGGATGAAAACTGGGTGGCTGATGTATGCAAGGAAATCCACTTAAAGAAGGCTGATGCCAAGCTGTTCTACAGTGAAGAAAATATGCTGATGGATGATCAGAAGACCGAGGCTGCCATTAACTATATCAATAAGTGGAATGAAGCAGGTGCTAAGATTGAAGGCATCGATGCGAAGCTCGACGTGCCATACAACGGCAGTTCTTTGCCAGAAACTAAGGCGAAAATCGACAATCTTCTTGCTACGCTGAAAGCTTCAGGCTTGCAGGTACGTCTTTCTGATATGAATGTATACCTGGCTGATGCCAACGGAACAGTAGCCGATCAGAGCATGGCTACATTCGAGGATTACAAGGGAATGGCTGAACTCTATGCCTATATTCTGAACAAGGTGCAGGATGTGTTGGGCGACAAACTCTATGGGGTATCTTTCTCAACTATCAATCAGGGCACTACGGGTGTAGGACTGTGGAATCATTTCAATCGCCTTCCTACTTACGTGGGTGTGGTTAATGGACTTCAGAAAACAGAAATAAAATGGTAAGAAGATTATTTATATTTATTTTTGGGATACTGACATTCGCAGTGGCGCAGGCTCATGACGGGCCTGCCCTGCGAAGAGTTATCTCGCCATCCCAGCCGGCATGGATTATCCATATCGACACATGGAATTCTCCGAATCCGCAAGCCATCATCAATATGGTACCGGAAGACATCAAGCCTTACGTGATATTCAACCTCTCGCTCTCTGCTACGGAGAGTATCTGTGCGGATGGTAAGAAGGTGGTAGATTCATGGATGAAGGTATGTGCAGAGAACCGCGTATGGACGATGATACAGCCTGCCAGCGGCGGATGCAGCGCTTTTGATGACGACGACCTGGAACTCTATGAGAGCTACTATAAGAACTATCCAAACTTTCTGGGATGGAACTATGCCGAGCAGTTCTGGGGATTTGATGAGGATCGTAAGCGTGAGAACGGAACCATTCATACGCCTACTTTCCTAAAACGCTTGGAGCTCTTCACCCATCTCATGAAGTTTGCTCATCAGTATGGTGGCTACCTTTGTGTAAGCTTTACGCAGGCATGCTATTCTGCCAATATGATGCCAGTGGCATATATGAAGCGTAATGCCGAGATGAACCGACTGTTGTCTACCGACAAGGAACATTTCATCTGCTGCGAGAAGTACACCATGAAGAATGGTTTCTATGATATCGAGAGCAACTGTCTGGGTGCTTATCTGGGTGGATATGCCGGTCAGTATGGTATTCGTTTCGATATCTGCGGTTGGATGGAAGAACAAGAAAAACTGGATGAGAATGGTAATGCCATCAAGGATCCGAATGATAATTCAAAATTTCTGAAGGAGTATTACAATGATTTCCCTAAGGCTTGTGGAGCCATCCCTATCCTGGAGCATGTGGCATTGACAGGTGAGACGGTGATTGACGGTCCTGAGTTGGTGACGACTGATAACTTGCGTGAGATTGCAACTTCCAGGACAGCCGATGGCTATACCCGTCGCAACTGGGCTTGGTTCAATCACTTTAAGAATATCAACATCGATATGTTCCGCAAGATTCTGGATGGTACTATCCGTATTCCTTCCCGTGAGGAGGTCATTGCACGTACTAAGATTTGCGTGAAGAATGACATCAAGCCTAAGGATATCACTTCCAGTCAGAACGAGATGGAACCATACGTTTCGCCAAGCGGATTGTATGATGGTCTCTATCGCAGCGAGCAGGATGACAATGGTACACAGTGGCCTAACTCCACTTTGAACAATAAATGGTGGTTGAAGGTTTCAGGACGTTATCCTGCCATCCCTGTGGTGTATGATCTCATCGACGAAGAAGCCAAGAAACTGCAGGTGGCTATCAAGAGCAGCGAGTATGCTAAGAGTGCTACCTGGAGTAATGTGACCAGCAAGAAGGCTTATATGAATAAGCTCTTCAAACAGGAATATACGGGTGATATCTATGCTTCGCGTCTGGAGAATACTTGGGTTTGCTACAACCCTTATCAGTATAATGAGGAGCATGTTCCGTTGGCTGCCCCAAAGAATGGTATGAACTATATCCGTAAGTACTGGGTAAACAATGTACGCAGTGCCAAGGGTACATTGAAACCTGCCTACAATACCTGTAGCCAGATTAAGATGAACCTCGCTCCATATTCCTTGGTTCACATGCGTGAGTATTCAGACAAGTTGAGTCTCTACATGCAGAACTACCGTATCAAGGATGGACTCCGCTATGGTGTGGGTGATGGCAGATTGCAGGATGACAAGAATCTTCCTGAGTATGCCCAGCAGACTGATACCATCATTGTAGTGGGAGCCAGTGCTCAGCCTACTATCTCGTGGAAGGATAATTCCGAGCATTCGAAAAGTACTGTTACCTGTGAGTGGAAAAATGCTCAGTTCACTGTATATGTGAAGCATAATGGTCCGTTGGAGTTGAACATCAATCAATGCAAGGGAACCAAGACCACTGGCAAACTGAAGGATACGGATGTAACAGCCGCTGTCATTGAAACTCCTGCCATGCCTGAGGCGTATGAGGGCGAGATGCAGTATGAGTTTGAAAACTTCGACTACAAGAACGTAGCTGGTTGCTATGGCAACGCTTGGAACAACGGTTTCCGTGGATACTATGGTCAGGGCTGCCTGAACTTGGGAACCCAGAAGGGGGCTTCCGTTCGTGGTTACATTCCGGTAAGTAAGGTGGGTAATTACAAGGTGGCTATCCGTTATCAGGCTTCCATGGGTGATGCTGTCATTAATGTTATCTGTGGCAATCAGACCAAGCAGGTTACACTGCCAAAGAATGCTTCTTCCAACAAGGAATGGTCGGAAGTGGAATTTGACATGGACATCGCTGATGTCAAGGGAAATATGACTGTTAACTATGTGAGCGGAAAGAGAGCTGTGCTCGATTGCGTTCGCCTGAACTACAAGGGTGCCTTGACGGGTATCTCCGGTGTAACCACCGATGCCGACCTGATAGACCATGTAGAGTATTACGACTTGCAGGGCATGCGCTTATCTGCAGCCAAGCAGGGTGTCAGTATCAAGAAAGTTTATCTTCGTAGCGGTAAGACCTATACGGAGAAGATTTATAAATAACTAGTTATTAATAACAATTTTAATTTTTTACAATTATGAACACAACAATTAAAAGTTTGGCTATGGTAGCCGTAGCATTGTTTGCAGGTTTTGGTTCAGCTTCTGCACAGGAAGAGAGTGCAGATGAGGGTGTTGAATTGACTAAGGACATGTTCCACATTTGGGATGGTTTAACAAAGGATGCACAACCAACTGATGAGAAGGTTTATATGGAATGGACTGTGGGTGCAGAGAATCCAAATGACCCAGGTTCTGTTATCGTAGGTACAAGTACTGTGGCTGAAAATATCTATGCCGACTTGTCTGACTATCATTACATGGTAGTTTATGGTGAAGGTTCCAATCCTCGTTTTATGTTCAACCGTACCGTTAAGGAAGGTCAGCAGGCTAATGGTGGTATGATTGCCATAGAGGACAGAGCATTTGGTGAAGAAACTAATGCTATTGTTATTGATTTGAAGAAAGATTTGGTTCGCACTGTTCCTGGCGAAGCTCCTACAGTGGATGATTTCGCTCACTTGGTTACTATCAAGGCTTCATGGGGCGGTCCTTGCTCTATTAATTCTATCATGCTTTACAATGTTCTTCCAGAGGACCTCGCAGGTGATGCTACTGGCATCAAGAACGTTCATGTAGCAGGTGATGCAGCTGTAGCAACATTCAACGCTGCTGGTGCTAAGGTAGCAGCCAACGCCAAGGGTCTTGTTATCAAGAAGTACCAGAGTGGTAAGGTTGTTAAAGTAATGAATAAGTAATGGCAGAATTTCTACTCCTTTTGTGTAACTAGGGAGTAGTCCCTAGTTCTGATGTTCGGCAAGGTATTTGTTGAATCCAGCAGATACTTTGCCGATTTTTTTTTATGTGTCATAACAACAGACTATTATAACAACAGATAATCGTATAACTGATAATTATAACTTAAAATGAAAAGAACAACTTTCTTGCTGTGCTTGCTCTTTGCCTTGTGCATGCAAGTGGTAGCTGCCGAGCATTCCTATACGCAGAAGGCAGTGAAGCAGACTGTAAAAGTGGGTACGTCTACACGAGAAATGTTGGTCTATGTACCAACCGACTTACCCGAGAAGGCTCCGATGGTCATCTCTTTGCATGGATTCAACCAAAATCCTGATTATCAGATGGGACAGACTCATTGGAACGAGGTGGCAGACACGGCAAAGATCTTGGTGGTTTATCCTCAGGGAAACGGTAATGCCTGGGATATCTCAGGCTCTGGCGATGTCAAGTTTATCGAAACCATCATGAAGACCATGCAGAAGAAATATAAGGTAGACAAGAATCGCATCTATATTTCTGGCTTCTCCATGGGCGGAATGATGACTTATCATTGTATGACCAAATTGGGAACAGTTGTTGCTGCCTTTGGTCCTGTGAGTGGTATCCCTGTCGATTATCGTGAGCCTGTGGCTCCACGCCATGTGCCTATTATGCACATCCATGGCACGGGAGATGATGTCGTGAAATGGGGCGGCGATCCAAACCATGCTGCTGGTGGTTATGGCAGAATAGACGATTATGTCAAGAAGTGGGCTGCTTATGAAGGTTGTGATGTGGATAACCCGGAGGTGATTCGCCCTTATCCTGCAACCATGAGTTATGCTGCCGCCACTCGTACTCGCTATATCAATAAGATGGATGGTACGGAGGTTACTCTCATCGCCATTGATGGTAAGGGACATTGGCATTCGGATGATCCTAATGCAGTCTATTCTACCCGCGAGCTTTGGAACTTCTTCAAGCAGTATAAGCTCGATCTTCCTGATAATGAAGATTCTAGCGAGGCTAAGGGTGAGGTATTGTTCTCTGACAATTGGGAAGACGAGGTCATCAACGTAGGTGAAGGCGTGCCTGCTGGGTGGGAGCGCATCAATAGCATGAATGATGGGAGCCGCAGCGATGAGAAAGCGAACGGCGCTGCCAATACGGGTGGTGCTCGTATCAAGGATTTCGTGGCTGGTGGTGATTTCAATACAGGATTCTATCTCAGTGCTCGTGACTTTGACCAATGCAAGCTCTCTTATGGCTTGTATGATGGGCATCGTCTGCACTTGATTCCTGGTAAATACCAGCTTTCTTTCAACTCTTCTTATTGGAATGATGGTTCCGAGAATGGGGCTGTGACCTTTGATGCTGGCATTGCTGGCTTAAGCGACAATAAGTCTGTCCTGTTGGAACAGAACTTGGATTCGGAAGGTAACTTGAAGGAGAATGCCAATCAGGTGGTGAAAGGTTCTCTGGCTCACTTCTTGAACTTCACTGTAGAAAAAGAAGGTGACTATGAACTTTATTTCACCATGTCTTCTGGTTGGGCTGCGGTTATTCTTGGCAATGTGAAGATTAGAAAGGCAGATACCAGTACGGGTATCACTGATTGTACAATCGATGCCTTCGGAAAAGCGAATATCATAACCTACAATTTGTCGGGTCAGCGCATCAGCGCACAGACTAAGGGCTTGGTTATAGAGCAGATTCTGTTTGCCAATGGTAAGAAGGTTTCCAGAAAGGTTATCAAAAAATAATAAACTGGATAATAGTTGGTGCATAACAGTTGGTCACCGCATGCACAACAGCTGTTGTGCATGCGCATATCAGCTGTTGTGCGACCGGAGATACTGATTGTCTCAACAACATATCCTATCTCTTCCAACAACTTATCCTGTCTCTTCCAACGACATATCCTGTCTCTTCCAACGACAAGAAGAGGGTGAATCATAAACTTATGACGCATCCTCTTTTTGAGTATATCGTATAATAAACTTTATCTCTTGTAACTTTTTGAGTAAAAAACAGGTAAAGGATGCAAATTCTTGGGCTTTCATTCTTTTTTCTAGCAGAAATTATATAATTTTGCATCATTCATCATGTAAACAACAATTTTGTATATTTCATTCATAAGCCTATGAAGCGTTTTTTACTTTTTGGAGTTCTTTGCCTCGTGCAAATGTTGACAAGCTTCTCTCATGCTAACTCTGGACGAATTTATACATCCAACGACCTGTCGAGTAGCCTGATTCGATGTATCATACAGGATAAGTATGGTTTCATTTGGGTGGGTACCAATTATGGACTGAATCGTTTTGACGGCTATAAATTCAGTACCTATCTTTGCAATCCTGCCGATACGACAACCATTCAGGACAATGATATCGTAAAACTCTATCCTTACAGCAAAGAGTTCCTCTTTGTGGCAACAAATCGTGGACTCTATAAATATTCCTATCTTACCAATAGTTTCCAGCATATCGTATTGGAAAAGAAAGATGAGAAGATAAGAGTAAGTTCTCTTATTGAGGATAGAAAGCATAATCTCCTGATAGGTACATCCGGGTATGGTGCCTATAGGTTGGATATGACTACAGGTAAAGTTACTCGCCTTTCAAGGAAATCTGCAAATTCAGTGGATAATTTCTTTGCTATACTGTTCTTTGATGCTGAGGGATATCTGTGGCAGGCTAATCATGCAAAGGTGTTGAGAAAATATAAATACAATGGCAAGTCTATCAAACTGGTAAGTGTATATGAACCTAAAGATCTGTTTGGCATCCGTAAATTATATGCCACAGACAAGAAGGGGTTCTTTGTGGCGCATACGGGCGGCATTATGCGCTATGATTATGCCTCGCATAGCTTCTCACGCTACGATTTCGATTTTTCAGCTCATCAGGGGGCAGGATATATCAGCACAGCTACCTTGGATAAGTATGGCAATTTATGGTTGGGTACTTCGGGAGATGGAACTTTCAAGATACCGCATGGAAGCAGAAAGGCTTATCGGGTGGAGTTGAATAACCAATCGTTTATCTTTGATAATGCGCATATCAGCGATTTGCTGATAGATAGAGATGGTAATCAGTGGTATGGATGCTATATGAAAGGACTTTTCTTGTCGAATAATGATAAGAATGTGTTCCATCCGGTTTCTTTGGATGAATTGGGGGCTGGTATGGAAACCATTTCGTCTGTAGTGGGAGTTGCTGACGGATTGATGCTTTTTGTGGTCAAAAATCATGGGTTGTATCTCTTGGATGAGAAGACGGGCAATACCAAGCTGCTACAAAGTCCTGCAGGACCAATCAAAGTGTTCTCGGATTTTCGGAAGAATGTTTATGTATATGGCCGTGATGGCATTTATGAGTATGATTGGAAGCATCAGACTTACCGGTTGTTGCTGCCTGCCAATGGACTTTCTCTAGATGGTATGCAGGTAGATGCTGCTGGTAATATTTATTTTACGAGCCCGGGCAACGGACTTTATGTATGGAATAGAAAGAGTGGCAAGATGACGCAATATCTGATGGATGATAAGCGTCCACACAAAACCATTTGCAATAACTGGACATCGGAGATCAGGTTAGATTCCCGGGGATGGCTCTGGTGTGCAACAGCCAATGGTGTGTCGTGCATGGATACCAAAACCGGATATTTTGACATCATTCTTTCTTGGCCTTTGTTAGAGGGTAAAACGTGCTATTCTACATTAGAACTGTCGGATGGTAAGATTGCTATTGCCACAGAGATGGGGCTTTATCTCTATGACAGGAAAAAACAGCAGACTACCCCTTGGCCTCATTCCGAGAGTATTAGCGGATTGAGAATTTATTCGCTGAAGAAGGATGCCAAGGGAAACCTATGGATGAGTACTGCGCAGGGTATCTGGTGTTATGATAGTAAAGTTAAGTTGTTTTTCTCTTTTGAAAAGGGAAACGGACTCTTGACCAAGGAATATCTGGCTGGAGTAGTAGGTTCTACATCTGATGGGGTTATCTGTTATGGAAACTCCGAAGGATTGACTTATTTTAGGCCTTCTCAGGTAAAGAATTATGATGAGAAAACGTCTGCCATTTATCTGTCGGGTGTGTTGCTTGATGGAAAGATGGCTCCGTTTATTGGAGATAATCTGAGTGTTCCGTCTGATTTCAAGTCGATAGTGCTCAGCTTCTCCCAGCTTGATTATCAGAGCGTGGGTAACATCGTGTTCCAGTATCGCATCAACGGGGGCAAATGGATCAGCAATGCGGCTGGAGACAATAGCTTCTACTTCACAGGTTTGTCGCATGGACATTATCGTATAGAAGTGCGTACCTATTGCAACGGCAAGTACTCCACATATAAAAAGGTGATCAACCTGGATGTGCTGGCACCTTGGTTTCTTACCGTTTGGGCGAAGCTCATCTATCTCTTCCTTATTCTCGGCCTCACGGCTGCCGCTATCATTGTTTTTCTGCGCAAGAAGAAGAGAGATATGGAAGAGGCTAAGATGCAGTTCCTCATCAATGCCACCCACGATATCCGTTCGCCGCTTACTCTGATTATGGAGCCTCTGAAGAAATTGAAGGAGCGATTGGGAAATGCTGAGGAATATCAGGCGGATATTGATACCATCGACCGAAACGCACAGCGTCTGCTCACCCTGGTGAATCAGATTCTCGACAAGAGACGCCTGGACAAGCATCAGATGAAACTTTCGTGCAGGGAAACCAACCTGGTGGAGTTTTCGAGGGGATTGGTTTCACTCTTCACTTACAATGCCAATCTGCGTGGTATTAATATCAGGCTGGAGATACCGGAGACGCCTGTGAATGCATGGATAGACCGCAACAAGCTGGATAAGGCGATAGCCAATCTGCTGTCTAATGCCTTTAAATATACGCCTAATGGCGGCGAAATCATCTTCCGCATTGAGAAGCAGGATAAGAAGGTGCTCTTGTATGTAATTGATAGTGGCAAGGGATTGGGAAAGAACGATGATGCCAAAACCCTGTTTGAACGCTTCTATCAGGGAAAGAATTCGGCTGATATGCACCTGGGAGGTTCGGGCATCGGCTTGAATCTATGCCGATCCATCGTAAGGCTTCATGGTGGCGATGTGACAGCACGCAACCGAGAGGACGGAACGAGCGGTGCCTGTTTCATCATAGAATTGCCTTTGGGTAAAGAGCATCTCAAGAATAATCAGATTTATTCGGACAACGGGAAAACCAAAAAGAAACAGCAGCGAGATGCGGCTAGCAGAAACTGTAAAATCCTGCTGGTAGATGATGATATCGAAATCTGCCGTTATCTCAAGTCGGAACTGAGCGACTGGTATCGCTTTGTAATCTGCAACAATGGCAAGGAAGCATTGAACCAGTTGTTTTCTGACGATTTCGACCTGGTAATAAGCGATGTGGTGATGCCTGAGATGGATGGTATCACGCTGCTTAAGAACATCAAGGGTAATGCCAATATCAGTCATGTGCCTGTCATCATGCTCACTTCCAAATCGGAAATCAGCGACCGTCTGGAGGGCATCAAGCTGGGAGCTGATGCTTATTTGGCAAAACCATTCAGTCTGGAGGAACTCCATCTCACGATAGACAATCTCATTGATAATGTGCGTCGCCTGAAAGGTAAGTTCAGCGGTGCCTTGAAACAGGACGACAAGGTGGAGAAGATAGAGGTGAAAGGCAACGATGAGGAGCTGATGGAGCGTATCATGAAGGTAGTGAACGAGAACATGAGCGATTCTGACTTCAATGTAGAGAAGATGTGTGATGAGGTGGGCGTAAGCCGTACTCAGCTGCATCGTAAGTTGAAGGAAATGACCGGTGTTCCTACTAGCGAGTTCTTGAGAAACATCCGTCTCAATGAGGCTGCCCGATTGATAAGAGAGCATAAAATCAACATTACGCAGGTTTCATATATGGTGGGATTTGCCAATAATAGTCATTTCTCCACTGCATTTAAGAAATATTTCGGTATGTCGCCTACAGAATATGCGGCAAGATACTCTGAGTAAAGTTTTTGAAACACTAAAATAAGTCATTATGATTGTTTATTCGTAATTTTGTAGCGTTAAACGAATAAACAATCATAATGATGAATACAACGAAAATCTTGGCTTTCATAAAGCCGTTACTGATAAGCGCATGGCTGCTTGCCATGAAGGGCGCAGTTGTTGCGCAGAATCTGCGGGAAACTTTCTCTTCTCCCAATGGAAAGATAGAATGGAAGGCAGAGGGTGAGAAAAATAAGGTGAAGGCTTTTGATGTAGCTTATCGCGATGCTAGTAAAGGAAATAAGGAAAGCCAGGTGCTTCATATTTCTGGTTATGGCTTGACTACCGGTGATGGTGGAGGAAGAAATCTGATCTTGAAAAACATTTCCAGACCCAAGTATATTTCAGAGCATTATCAGATGCTCATGGGAAAGAAGAGTGAATGCAAGAACGAGGCGAATGAAATAGTTTATACCTTTGAGGATGATCTGAAGCGCCCGTTGCGCATGGTGGTTCGCCTTTATAATGATGGTGTAGCCTTCCGTTATGAGTTGGAGGGCTTGCAGCATACGGCAATTAAGCAGGATTTGACTACTTATCATATCAGTGAAGGCACACGCCGATGGTTTCAGGAATGGACAGATTCTTATGAGAATTTCTTCCCTTTATCTACCACAGGTAAAGGCGGAAAACAACATTGGGGCTATCCTTGTCTGCTTGAGCAGAATGGTGTGTTCTCTCTTATTACTGAAGCTGGTATAGAACGGATCAACAGTGCCTCTTCCTTGAAGAACGGGCAGAATCCGGAGGACTATCATGTGTTCCTGGATGAAAACACACAGCATTATTCGGGTAATTGGAAATCTCCCTGGCGGGTGGTTGTCATTGGCAATAAGCAGGACCTGATAGCTTCTAGCCTGGTAACTGATGTCAGTGCCCCTTGTCGTCTGAAAGATACTTCATGGATACGACCAGGAAGTGTAAGCTGGATTTATTGGGCTTACAACCATGGCTCTAACGACTTGAATATCATTAAAAAATATGTAGATATGGCAAAGACCTTGCATCTGCCATACGTATTGATTGATGCCGAATGGGATGAAATGAAGAATGGAGCCACCATCGAGGAGGCTTTGAAATATGCCAAGGATAGAGGTGTGAAGCCTTTGCTCTGGTATAATTCTTCTACCGCATGGATTAAAGCTTGGGGTGCACCAGGACCTCACAATAGGCTGAATGCTCCGGAAAACAGGGAGAAGGAGTTTGCCTGGTTAGAGAAAATGGGCGTAGCTGGAGTGAAGATTGACTTCTTTGCTGGCGATAAACAGGAAACGATGGAGTATTGCATCGACCTCTTGGAGTGTGCGGCACGTCATCATCTTACGGTTAATTTTCATGGTGCTACTGTTCCCCGCGGCTGGCAGCGCACTTATCCCAACCTGCTCTCTACCGAGGGGGTGTATGGAGCGGAATGGTATAATAATGAATCTGTGCTGACAAAAAAGGCTGCTTGCCATAACGCCACCTTGCCATTTACCCGCGGCATAGTGGGCTCGATGGATTATACGCCTTGCACCTTTTCTGATTCTCAGCATCCGCATATCACTACCCATGCTCATGAGTTGGCTTTGCCAATCTTGTTCGAGTCGGCTTTGATGCATTGGGCTGATAAGCCGGAGAGTTATCTTGCCCAGCCAAAGGAAGTGCAGGATTTTATCTCGAACATGCCGACAGCATGGGATGAGACGCGCTTGCTCAGTGGCTATCCGGGCAAAAGTGTCGTGATGGCTCGCAGAAAGGGAAGCACATGGTATGTGGCTGGCATTAATGGCAAGGATGAATCCCAGAAACTGGCCCTGAATTTATCTTCTCTGACAAAGCAAAATTCAAGGGTTGTTTTGTTTGAGGATAGCGGAGCGGCAAAAAATCCTTGGAAAATTTCATACCGTAAGGTTAGGGGTATGAAAGATTATATCACAGCACAGCCTCGTGGTGGCTTTGTGATGGTTATCAAATAGTAAATGTAATCAGTAAATAAGAAAATGATGAATTCGTTATTTCGTAAAGTTATAGCCGTTGTAGGTCTCATGCCTTTCAGCGTGGTTGCTTCGGCAGGGAATATGAGTGCAGGAGAGGTTCATGCCGTATTCAATGGCTTGGAATGGCAAAAGGGAAATGGCAAGTTGCTGGTGCAGTTTGTCAAGCCGGATGTGGTGAGAGTTAGATTCCAGCCAGAGGGTAAGTTTGCCGGTAATGGTACGGATGTGTGTGTGCCGCGCAAGGATAAGAAAATAAAACTGAGTTATGGAAAGGATTATCTCTCCATGACATCAGATAGTCTGGTGGTTAAGATTGACCAGTCTTCGGGAGCCATCAGTTATTTCGACCATCAGCACCATCTGCTCCTGTCAGAAAACCTGAAGAATCCCCGTTCTTCACAGAAAGTTTATCAGGAAAAGGTGACTTTTGATGAGAAAACCCGTAGAGTGGTACATACGGCAAATGGCGATGTTGAGGAAATGGACGTGCTGAAGCGGGATACGCTGGGCTCGGCTTATCGCTATCAGATGAACTTCAACTGGAAAAAGGATGAGGCTATCTATGGCTTGGGATCCCATGTAGAGGACTACATGAACCTGCGTGGCAAGAAGATGTGGCTTTGTCAGCACAACCTGAAGGCGATGGTACCGGTGCTCAACTCTACGGCTGGTTATGGCTTGCTCTTTGATGCAGGCTGTGCCATGATATATAATAATGTGGCAGATAGCAGTTATGTGGAAATGGAAGCTGCGCAGGAAATTGATTATTACATGATGAAGGGACACAACATGGATGCGGTGGTTGCCAATTATCGCCAGCTTACAGGTGAGTGCCCGATGATGCCGCAGTATCTTTTCGGCTATACCCAGTCGAAGGAACGCTATTGCAGTTCCAAGGAACTGGAGAGCATCGTCAGGGAATATCGCCAGCGCAGGATTCCGCTTGATATGATCGTACAGGATTGGAGTTACTGGTCTGCAGGGCATTGGGGAGAGATGAAGATGGACCCGAAGTTTTATCCCGACAAGAAAGCTTTGGCAGATTCGCTCCATGCCATGAACTGCAAGTTGATGATTTCTATTTGGCCTAATGCGCAGTTCTGTCCTCAGAACGATGATTTCAAGAAAAGGGGATGGATATTGCCGGGTGGTTCTGTTTATGACGCTTACAAGCCGCAGGCCCGTTCGCTCTATTGGGATTATGCCAACAACGAATTCTTCAAGAATGGGTTTGATGCGTGGTGGTGCGATTCCTCTGAACCTGTGGATGGCGACTGGAACAATCCGATGCGCAAGGGTTATGGCTATCAGAACCATGCCGAGCGATGGAAACTCAACACTCGGGCTTTGAGTGATATGCTGGGGGCAGAGCGCAGCCAGACTTACTCTCTTTATCATGCAATGGGAATCTATGAACATCAGAGAGCGGTGACCGATGGGAAGCGAGTTGTTAATCTGACCCGTTCTTCGTATGCCGGTCAGCAGCGCTTTTCTACCATCACCTGGAACGGAGACACTTATGCCTCATGGAAGAGTTTTGCCCAGATGATTCCTGCAGGCTTGAATTTCATGGCTACGGGATGTCCTTATTGGACGATTGATGTTGGTGCATTCTTCGTAGGTCCTGACAAATGGAACCGATGGTTCTATAAGGGTGAGTTCCCTAAGGGGTGCAACGACCCTGCCTATCGTGAACTGTACACGAGAATGTTCCAGTTTGCCACCTTCCTGCCTATGCTTCGAAGTCATGGCACTGATACTCCCCGAGAGGTATGGCGATTCGGCAATCCGGGCGAACCTTTCTACGAGAGTATAGTTAACCATATCAGGTTACGCTACGAACTGTTGCCATATACCTATTCGCTGGCTTCGAAAGTGACAAGAGAAGGCTACACCCTGACACGTGCCCTGGCATTTGACTTTGCTTCGGATTCCACCGTTCATGATATCAAGGACGAGTTTATGACGGGACCATCCTTCCTGGTAGCTCCCATGACCCAACCATTGATGCAGTATGGCGAGGCAAGCAGAAAGGTGTATCTTCCAAAAACAGATGCAGGCTGGTATGACTATTGGACCGGCAAGCATGAGGCTGGAGGCAGATGGATAGAAGCGGCAGCCCCTATAGAGCATTCTCCTCTCTATGTGAAAGCAGGCAGCATCATTCCGTTTGCAGTCTGCCAGCAATTTACAGGAGAGCAGCCTGATGCACCTTACACTATCAAGATATATCCTGGAGCAGATGCCGACTTTGAAATCTACGAGGATGCCGGTGATGGCTATGCCTACGAGAAGAAAGCCTTTGCCACCTATCTTCTGCATTGGAATGACAAGGCTAAAACCCTGGAAATTTCAGCGAGAAAGGGAAGTTACAGAAATATGGTGAAGGAAAGACAGCTCAACATCGAACTCCTGGACGGAAGCAAGAATACGGTTGCATACAAGGGAAAGGCTCTGAAAGTAGCTATGGGTAACGATGATATGAAAAATCTGTTGCCCCCAATGCCTGTCGTTGCTGAAGCCAAACCTGTGGGTTCTGTTAAGATGGGAAATATAGATGAATTTAAAGAAGTGCAGATAGATTTGCCTTTCACGGGACGTGGCACAGGAACGGGTTACAAGTGTAATGCCATGCAGACAGTGGTTGTTCATTCCCTGGCGGATGACAAGGGCTATCTTGCATCAAAAATCAGGTCTGTAAAGCTGTTGGGTTACAAGGGCAATATTCAGTGGAAACAGATATCTGATGGTCTTCAGGTTACTTATCCGGAACATGCCAACCTTGCTACTGCTGCAGTTTTGTGTATTGACATTAATGATTAAGGTACTGTAATCTACAGAGATATACACCTTTAATAAGAATTTAATTAGAAATAATATCTGAAAATGAAGAAACAATTGATGATTGCTCTGCTGAGCATAGTGCCTGCTTGGGTGTCGTGGCGCAAGATAAACTTTATAAGGATGAGTTCCCGCTGGGCGACATCACCCTTCTGGACGGACCATTTTCGCATGTTGCGAGGTCAGCTTTTCTGTTTTAGATATCCAAAAAACGCTTCGCACTTTGTTTGGTGCGAAGCGTTTTTTAGAATGTATTGAATGTATTATTTGATGTGGATGGTGTAATTCTTGCTGATGCCCTTGTATGTGCATTTCACATAAGCCTTGTCTTGCAAGGTCTTAGGCTGAAGAATCTCTATCTCCACATTTTTGTTGGTGGATGATGCTGTGATATGAGGAGCGGTCTTTTCACCATCTTGCAATGCGGCGATGACATCATACTCATTGTAACCGAAGTTGCCATTCTCATTGGTCATTCTCGTTGGAATGGTAGGAACATCCAGTTTCCTGCCGTTCATCTTGATTTCGATGGTAGGCGATATTGGGCATTCCATGTTCTCGCCCTTCTTGGTGAATCCGATGCCCTCCAGTTCGCAAAGTTGTTTGCCTTCACCTTCTGTGATGAGATAGATGGCATGTTTCTTGCCGATACCATCGACCTTGTCAGCTACGTCCAGTGTCAACTTTTGGATTCCTTGTGCTGAAGTCTGGGTAGGCACGGTTAGCTCACCAAGCAATTTGCCTTTCCATGTCTTGTTTGCCCATGGACCATCCATCATTACTTTGATTTTGAAGCTCTTTTGCGTTTTTGCCTTCACAAAGATATTAAGTTGGGTGCCGTTTCCTTTTTTTGTTCCCTCAAAAGGTTGCAATCCTTTCTGTGCTTTGCTGAGACCGCCGAATCCGAAATACTTGAATCCAACGATATCACCAGCGTTCATGTTTACAGGCATGTGGTTGTTCCATACGTCCCAGGCATCCTGCATGGCTTGGTTGTTGCTCAGATAGCTGGCGATACCAGCAGAATAGTAGTGGTATGGATTCAAGCCGTATATCTGGAATCCTTCCGAAGTGACTTCTGCTCCCGTGTATTCTGTGTTGTCGGATGCTTTGGCGGTCCAGATGCCTTTCTTGTTGTATGGATCGTATGCCCTGATAACCACTTTTCCGCCTTCTTCCACAGATTTCTTATCCCATTGGATGGTAACGGGAGCAACGACAGACTGACGGGCAAACCCAAATCCACGTGGTGGGCGATGATAGAACACATACCATTGACCGTTGATTTCTTGTAGGCTTCCATGGGTGTTATGGGCGGCATTGCTGGTGATTAACTTGGTGCCGTCTTCGTTAGGAACCACTCCACGTGAGTCAACCAATACACCACCATTCTTCCATGGACCTAATGGGGTGTCTCCATAGGCATATCGCAAGGTGGAGTTGGTGTTGCCTAATCCGTATTCCTTTCCGGAATAGCCGGAGTAAATCATCACATACTTGTTGCCTACTTTTCGGATGGATGATGCCTCGAAGAAGTTGAAATCTGTAGGCTTCTGTCCCTTGATGATAGGGTAGGTTGTTCCCTTAGGGTCTCTTACGTTGCCTTGTGCGTCGCAAGCTGGCAGCGAGTACTTGATGAGCTCAGTACCTGGTCTGAGCGAGTACATGGTGCTAGGGTCAATTTGTGCGGCTGATGAATGTTGGAATCCCCAGTAGCCGTATGCTCTGAATCCTGTGTCGTAATCTGGATCTTTTGGGTCAGTGATATTCTCGATGTATACGGAAGGGTCGAAGTCGAGGATGCTGCCAGGCAGCTCCTCCGTTCCATCTGTATTGAGGTTGATGGGGATGAAAGGACCATCAGGTCGCTTGCCTTTGCAGACCATTCTCACACGCTTGTGTCCTCGGGAGTGAGGATAGAGATAGTAATCTTTTGTTCCATCTTTTCGTTTTATCTCTACCAAATCGGGAGCAAACATGGTGTCCCATTGATTGTTGATGTGATAGGAAAAAATGGCTCCCTCGTCTCTCCACTGGGTGAGGTCTTCTGTTGGGGCAGACCACATGCGTATGTCTGATCCGCAGTAAGACTTGAAAGATGTGTCGTGAGAGCCTATGATGTAAGCTCTGTACTTCCCTGGGTTGTCAGGGTCTTCGAATACTCTAGGTTCTCCGTCTGGCACATGTTCCCAAAGTGGGAGATATGGATTTTGTGCCATGCAAGGAGTGTTGAGCGAAAGCAATGGGATGGCTGTGAGCATGAATCCCATGCACTGATTTTTGATTTTAATCATATTTCTATATATATTGTGTTTGTGCTTGCAAAGTTATAAAAAAAATGACATAATTGATGTTTCGTATGTTCCTTAAACATATAGTCTTGTTACAAGTTTAAATTTGCGATGTTTTTGCAACATATAGAAAGGTGATCTATGTTAATGGTAAGATGGCAGGTCATCATGTTGGCGCTTTAGTCTTGGATATTGACAGAATTGGGCAGTATTTATCATATTTTTATTGATGTGGGAATGTATGCCAAAGTGTTTGGAACATGGAGAAAAGTTGTTCTTGGAGCAAAGTTGTACCTTTGCATAAAAAAGAGAATAGGTGGGGCAATCCCCTTCTTCTCTATTTTTCATAATTTCTCTATTTATAATAATATTACAGTATGAAATTTCAAATGAAAATCAACTTTCCATGGTCAAGGCCTCTCTTGGCCTGTTGTTTTGTGATGTTTGCCCTCACTGCAATGGCTGATTCCTTTATCAGCTTCCGACAGCAAGGGGGAGCATTTCCTATTTCCACCGCCTCTCAGATGTCTGGTATCTGCATGGATGCTCACGAAAAACAAGGTGTGAAAAGGGCAGCGGAAGACCTGCGTAAGGATATCTATACCGTGTCGGGTCGTTCACCCAGAGTGTGCTGCCAGGGCGAGGATGTGGTGCGTTATCCCATCCTCATTGGCACATACGGAGTGAGTGAAGCTATTACTCGCCTTGCCAAGAAAGGCATCTTGCCAGAGCGTTCGCTCAAGGGCAAGTGGGAGAGCTTTGTCATCAAGACCATTGATCATCCTGCCAAGGGTATGGAGCGTGCCTTGGTGGTGGCAGGTAGCGATATGCGTGGCACCATCTATGGCATTTACGAGATTTCCCGACAGATGGGGGTGTCGCCTTGGTATTGGTGGGCGGATGCGCCGATAGCTAAGCATGAGGAGGTCTTTGCCAAGCCATGCTCCGTGGAGAGTGGAGAGCCGAAGGTGAAATATCGTGGTTTCTTCATCAATGATGAGTTCCCTTGTATGACCACCTGGGCTAGAAATAAGTTTGGGGGCATGAACAGCCAGATGTATGCCCATGTCTTCGAACTCCTCCTTCGCCTCAAGGCAAACTGCCTCTGGCCTGCCATGTGGGGCTCGTTCAAGGAATACAAGCCTTTGGTACCTATCCTGAAGGATGAGAACGGACTGTATGAGGGCAACTGCTTCAATGAGGATGATCTGGAGAATGCCCGGCTGGCTGATGAATATGGCATCGTGATGGGTACCTCGCATCATGAGCCGATGCAACGCTCGCAGCAAGAGTGGATTCGACATAAGAAGAACTATGGCAACGGTGAATGGAACTGGTTGACCAACAAGAATGCCATCAAGCGTTTCTTCCGAGAGGGAATCGGGAATAGCAAGGATTATGATAAGCTCGTGACCATCGGTATGAGAGGTGACGAAGACCGTCCGATGACCGATGCAGGTAGTAGAGAGGCTAACTTCCGGCTGATGGAACAAATCATTTCGGAACAGCGAAAAATCATAGCTGATGTCACCAGGAAACCAGCCGCCGAGACCCCACAGGTCTGGACACTCTACAGTGAGGTGCTCGATTATTATGACCAGGGACTCAAGGTGCCCGATGATGTCATCGTGATGCTTTGCGATGACAATTTCGGTCATGTGCGCCGACTTCCTGATAGAAAGAAAAATTTCCACAAGGGCGGCTATGGTATGTATTATCATGTAGGCTATTATGGTGCCCCGAGAGCCAGCAAGTGGCTCACCATGTCGCATATCGCCGAGATGTGGGAGCAGTTGCAAGCCACTTATCAACATGGTGTGGATAAACTCTGGATGCTCAATGTCGGTGATATCAAGCCCCATGAGTTTGCCATCGACTTTTTTATGAACATGGCATGGAATCCCGATGCCTTCGATGCCAGCAACCTGGAGCAATATGCACAGGGATTCTGTGCCCAGCAGTTTGGTGATAAAGAGGCGAAAGAGGCTGCTCGTCTCTTGATGAGCTATGGAAGATATGCGTCTAGGGTGCAAGCCGAATTGCTGGATGACAAGACATACAATTTGCAGACGGGAGAGTTTAAGGGCGTACGGGATGAATTCCTGGCCTTGGAGGCACGAGCCCTGCGTCAGTATCTCACCCTGGATGAGACTGCGAAGGATGCCTATCAAGAGTTGGTTCTCTTCCCAATACAAGGCGTGGCAAATCTCTATGATATGTATTACTCTTTGGCGATGAACAAGCAACTCTATCGTGAGGGACGTATTGAGGCTAATACATGGGCAGATAGGGTGGAGGAATGTTACAAGAGAGACTCCTTGCTCTGCGACAATTATAATCACCATATCGCCAATGGCAAGTGGAATCACATGATGGATCAAGTGCATATCGGCTATCAAAACTGGCATGCTCCGCAGCATCAAGTTATGCCTATGGTATATCGCATTCAGCAGAGTACCCCTTTTGCCGTTACGCAGCCTAGTACAGGCTACGTGTTCGAGCAAGATGGCGGCATGGTGGTGATGGAGGCAGAGCATCTCTTCTCACTGACACCTGCTGAATCAGAGAAGTCGCAGTGGAGACTCATCCCAGGTTTAGGACGGACGAAGTCGGGTATAGCTCTCTTCCCATATACCCAGCCAACAGCAGGAGCATACCTTACCTATAAAATGAGATTTAAGGCAGATGTGGATTCGGTGGATGTACTTCTTATTACCGATGCAGTGATGCCATTTGTGCTGGGCGGTCATTATGTGGCAGTGTCGCTGGATGGTGGCAAGGAAGAGATTGTAGGACTGAATCAGAATCTGAACTGGGAGCATAAGTACGACTTGATGTATCCTACAGCCGCATCGCGCATCATCGAGAAGAAGGTGAGGATGGCTGTAGAAAACACGGGGAAGACTGAACATACCTTGAGGCTTCGTCCTATGCAGCCTGGTATTGTATTTGAGAAAATACTCATCAATCTTGGTGGGTATAAACCTACTCATCTAGGAATGCTAGAGAGTCCTTACGTGAAGTAAGGGCGCTCTCTATACTCCATGTCGGAAAGAATATCTTCTGTCGAGCCTAGTGGGAACACCTTGTTGTCAATCCAGACAACAACAGATATAGCTATTTCGGGCAAAACTTGTAGGTATAATGTCTTAAATATGCTTTTCTGAGGACTTTGAAAGAGTATTGGAACATGAAACAAGTTTTTGGGAACATATACCAAAGCCTTGTTTCTCTTTTTGCAGTAAATTTGCAGCCGAAACAGAAACAAATGTATAAGAATGAATCTGATGTCTAGTAATATAGATGTATAATATAACATATAATTTTTTTAAAAACTTAAAGATTATGAAGAAAAAGTATTTGAAACCAGTAGTGGAGGTGTATGAAATGCAACTCCAGGGTGCATTGTTGGCAGCCTCCTCCAAACCTGAGGATGGGTATGATTTACCAGAGAATGAGTATAATGGTCCGCTTGGATAAACTTATGTCTGGTAAGTAGATAATAAGTAATTTGTTTATTGGAATTATTAATTAGTAATAAAATTGATTATGAAAAAATTTATACTTTCTGTATGTGCTGCCCTTATGCTTTTCTGTGGGGGGGGGCATCTGCTAAGGTTTCTACAATGCAGAGCAATTTCGGCATGGTAAGTGTTGGTGCATCCTATAATAAAGAGACTGGCTTTTTTGCGTGGTCACAGAAATATGACAACGCGATGGAGTTATTCACAAACTTGGAAGGTAAAGTTTCTAAATACAAGCATCTGAAGATCAAACTCACAGACCCAACCCATGGCTATCGTTTGCTCTTTTATAAAAAGGACGGTAAAAAAGTAAGTGAAGTCGAGGAAATGACTGCTGGAACTACTACGGTTGACTGGTATCTTACGCAATTGAATTTTGTGGATGGTTCTACCATCAATGACATAGATAGAATCTGTATTGCTGGTTCAGATGATGGCGTCAATGGTTCCCTTACTATTATGCCAGCTGACGTTACCCTTGAGACTGATGATATTGAGACTTTGACCGTTACCACAACCTTGGATAAAAACTCTGATGTTAATGCTCCATTCCAGTGGTACAAAACTACAGATAGTGGTGCAGAGGCAATAACTAATGGAATTTCTAATAACTTTGGTAAATCAGAAAGGAATGATGGTGTTTTGTTTGGATATTCTTATCAAAACAAAGAGAGTAATGGCTATATTAATCTGAATGGTTATAGCGTTCTCCGAGTAAATGTAAATGAGTTTGATAGCAGCAAGAACAAGAAAACAAAATTCCGTGCTTTGGATCGTAACGGCACCACGGTATATATAACCATGACGGGAAACGAAACTTTGGCGTCATTTAGCCTAGATAGATGCACATCGCTGAAGGATGATTGGGGAGATGCTGGTGTTCAGAATATCACCTCCATCGACTTCATCGGTGAGTATCAGGCTATCAACAGAGAGTCACCTTTCGCTATCGCAGCATCCACGGGTTCTAAAGTCTCTTACGACCGTAATTTCACCAACGGCCAGGCATGCACCATTTGCTTGCCTTTTGCTTTGACGGCAGATGAACTGGCAAAGGTAGGTAAGGCTTATTCCTTGTCATCAGTAAATGCTTCTAAGGCAACCTTTACCCCAGTGGCTGAAATCGAGGCTTACACGCCATACCTCTTGATACCATCCGCTAGTGGCAAGCTCTTGGAGGAGATTGCAGCTGCCAAGGACATCGCTGATGTTCCTGCTGAGGCTAAGACATCTGTATCTGAAGTCTATTCTTTCGTAGGTACGCTTCAGGCTAAGGAGTCTGTCAAGCAAGAAGGTATGGAGGTTTATGGATTCAGTGCAGAAGATGGCAAGTTTGTACATGCAAGCGATAAGGCTAGCATTGATGCCTTCAGAGCATACATCTCTGTTCCATCTACGGCTCTTTCTTCTGCTGCATCTCGTTCTATCGACATCGATTTCGGTGGCACAACTGGCATCAATGAGATTCAGAACGCCCATTCTTCTTCAGCTGCGGCAATCTATGATGTTACTGGAAAGCGTGTAGACAAGAACTACAAGGGCGTAGTGATATGCAATGGTAAGAAGATGATTCAAAAGTAAAGAATAAGAATTCATACAAAATCCTGTTAACGAGGGTGCTTCGGCAAGAAGTACCCTCGTTTATTTTGGGCAAAACTTGTAGGTAAAGATGTAAAAACGGTGTGTTTCTTTTGAAATGCACCGTTTTTTTCTTACACCATGATTGTCTTGCCAAAGTATTTGTAACATACAGCAAAGTGAATCTTCTGCTTTTTTATTACCTTTGCACTCAAAAATAGAAACTAATAATTTTAGATAAACAATGAACAATAAGTTTTTGATTGCTTCGGCTTTGTGCATGAGTATGAGCGCAACGATGAATGCGCAGAATCCTATCATACAAACACAGTTGACTTCAGACCCAGCTCCTCTTCCTGTCGGAGACCAGCTCTATGTCTATACAGGTCATGATGAAGATAAGGCTGACTTCTTCTGGATGAACGAATGGCGTGTGTATTCCACCAAGGATATGGTGAACTGGACAGACCATGGTTCTCCGCTCGACCTGAGTTCTTTTTCCTGGGCAGACGACCGTGCCTGGGCAGCACAGACTATCGAACGTAATGGTAAGTATTACTGGTATATCTGTGCGCACTCTAAACTGACGGGCGGAATGGCTATCGGCGTAGCTGTGGCTGATTCTCCTACCGGTCCGTTCAAGGATGCGCTGGGAAAACCGCTTTTCGATAATGGAAGTTGGGACAATATCGACCCTACCGTCTGGATGGATGAGGATGGTCAGGCTTACCTCTATTGGGGTAATCCACATCTTTACTATGCCAAACTGAATGAAGATATGATCAGCTTCAAGGGGGGTATAGATGCTAAGGCTGCTGTTGATGGAAAGCGTGAAGTGGGCAGAATCGTGATGACTGAGGAGGGATTCGGTTCGCCTGACGTGGAGAAGCGCGATTCAACCCGAAAATATAAGGATTGCTACACAGAGGGACCTTGGTTCATGAAGCGTGGCAAGAACTATTATATGCTTTATGCTGCAGGTGGAGTGCCTGAGCATATCGCTTATTCCATGAGCAAGAAGCCTTTCGGACCATGGAAGTATATGGGCGAAATCATGCCATTGGAAGATACGGGTTCCTTTACTAACCATTGCGGTGTGACCGACTTCAAGGGAAAGTCTTATTTCTTCTATCATACGGGTAAACTGGGTGGCGGATTCGGACGCAGTGTGGCTGTGGAAGAATTCAAATATAATGCCGACGGCACATTCCCAATTATCCACCATACTCAGGAAGGAGTGGCTCCTATCGCAACCCTCAATCCTTACAAGCGTCAGGAGGCTGAAACCATCGCTTTCTCTAAGGGAGTGAAGTCGGAGCAGGCCGATGATACGGGTGTTTATATCTCTGAAATCCATGAAGGCGATTATATCAAGGTACGTGAGGTGGATTTCGGAAAGGAGAGTCCGGATGCATTTGCCATCTCAGCGGCGTGCTCTTCGCTTGGAGGTTCGCTGGAGGTTCATCTTGATAAGGAAGATGGCGAACTGGTGGCAAAACTTGATGTTACCAAGACGGGTGGCTGGGAAAAGTGGAAGACTTTCTCGGCACAAATGCTAAAGAAAGTGACAGGAAAGCATGATATATACTTCGTGTTCAAGGGATTGAAGGGAAGCAAACTCTTCAATTTCGACTGGTGGAAGTTTGAGAAGAATTTCGCCAATCCTGTAGTTTGGGCTGATGTTCCTGATGTGGATGTAATCCGTGTGGGTGACAGCTTCTATATGGTAAGCACCACCATGCATCTGATGCCGGGTGCGCCTATCATGAAATCGAAGGATCTGGTGAACTGGGAAACCGTGAACTATATCTTCCCTAAACTTACCGATTCGCCTAAGTATGACATGAAGGAGGGTACGGTGTATGGTCGTGGTCAGTGGGCTACTTCGCTGCAGTATCATCGTGGCAAGTTCTATGCGCTCTTTGCTCCGAATGATAATCCCGGTGGAGAGACTTATATCTGTACAGCCGATGATATCGAGGGCAAATGGACTATCCACAGCCGTTTGCAGCATTTCCATGATGCCGCTCTCTTCTTTGATGATGATGACAAGGCGTATGTGGTTTATGGTACAGGAGAGATGGTGCAGCTGAATGCAGACTTAACTAATGTAGTGCCTGGCAGCCATCGTAAACTCTTTGAGCGTGATGCTGATGAAACGGGTTTGCTCGAAGGCTCCCGCATGATCAAGCACAACGGCAAGTATTATCTCCTGATGATTTCGTGGCCACAGGGACATCCTCGTCGTGAGGTTTGTTATCGTGCTGATAAAATAACGGGTCCTTACGAAAAGAAGGTGATTCTGGAAACGGAATTTGCCGGATTCAACGGCGTGGGACAAGGTACGATTGTAGATGATAAGGATGGCAACTGGTATGGCATCGTATTCCAAGACCGTGGTGGTGTGGGCAGAGTGCTCACGCTGGAGCCATGTACCTGGAAGGACGGATGGCCTATGCTGACCGATGAGAAGGGCAATATTCCTGCCGAGATGCAGAAGCCTGTGCTGGGCTACGATGGCAAGGGACTCGTGTATAGCGACGATTTCTCGAAGGATAAACTGGAATTGCAGTGGCAGTGGAACCACAATCCTGTGGATAATGCCTGGTCGCTCACAGAGCGCAAGGGCTGGCTCCGCCTGAAGACATCCCGTATTGTTCCTAACATCTTCCTGGCTCCTAATACCATCAGTACCCGTACCGAAGGACCAACCTGCGAGGGAATCATCAAGATGGATGTAAGCAAGATGAAGGATGGCGATGTGGCTGGCTTGTCAGCCTTTCAGGGTGATGCAGCCCTGCTTTCTATCGTAAAGGAAGGCAAGAAACTCTTTGTGGTAGGTACCAAGGAGAGTGTAGCTTTGACTGAAAAGGAAAAGGCTGTGACCGATGTGAAGCGTGAGGAGGTGTATCGCCAGCTTTTGAATCTGAAGCAGGATAAGGCAACGAAATCAAGCATCATCTATCTGAAGATGAGTTGCGATTTCCGTCTTCATCAGGATCTCGCCACCTTATTATATAGTATAGACGGCAAGACCTGGATTCCTGCCATCAAGGATTTCAAGATGCAATATGATTATCGCCGCTTCTTCATGGGCACCCGTATTGCCATCTATAACTATGCCACAAAGGCTGCTGGCGGATATGTGGATGTGGATAGTTTTGACTACCAAAAGCAGAATAGTAGTGAGAAATAGAATAATTGTGGGAACTATGGCTTTGGCGTTTCTTCTTCCGGTAAAGATGATGGCTAAGGCTAGCAGTTCTGATAATAGTACTCTTCTTTGGTATAACGCCCCAGCCCAGCAGTGGCTGGAGGCTCTGCCTATCGGAAACTCACATCTGGGAGGTATGGTGTATGGCGGAACCACAGATGAGAATATCCAGTTGAATGAGGAGACTTTCTGGAGTGGCGGTCCCCATAACAACAATAGCAAGAAATCCCTGGAGAATCTGCCAAAGGTGAGGGAACTCATCTTCAATGGCAGGGAAGAGGAGGCCGCCGCTCTCATCAACCAGACCTTCATCCCAGGTCCTCATGGCATGCGCTTCCTGCCGATGGCAAATCTGCATATCAGTATGAAGAACCGGGGAAAGACTGAGCAGTTTGTGCGCAACCTGGATTTGAAGAGGGCAATTGCTACGACTTCTTTCGTGATGGATGGCGTAAGATATACCCGTACTACCTTTGCTTCGCTGGCTGATGGCGTTATCGTTTGCCACATCAAGGCGAGTAGAAAGGGTGCCCTAAATATTGATGTTACCCTGGATTCGCCTTTTGAACATCAGACTCAGAAAACGCCTTCAGGGGTTATGCTGAAGGTGAAGGGACAAGATCAGGAAGGCATCAAGGCGGCTCTCGCTGCCGAATGTGTGGCGGATGTAAGGACAGATGGCACCGAGGCAACCATCATCGTGAGTGCTGCCACCAATTTTGTGAACTATCACGATGTGTCGGGCAATGCAGCCCAGCGCAATGCTGACTATATAAATAAGGTGAAACTGATGAGCTATGCACAGTTGGAGAAGCGCCATGTGGAGGCTTACCAGAAGCAGTTCGCTACTTCTTCCCTCATTTTGCCAACCGATATCAATGCTTCGTTGCCTACCAACCAGCGCCTGGAGAAATTTGTGGGCAGCAAGGATATGGCGATGGTGGCGCTGATGTATAACTATGGTCGTTATCTGCTCATCTCCTCTTCCCAGCCTGGTGGACAGGCGGCAAACCTGCAGGGCGTTTGGAACGACAGCAAAAATGCACCTTGGGACAGTAAATATACCATCAACATCAATACGGAGATGAACTACTGGCCTGCCGAGGTAACGAATCTCGGTAACACCACAGAACCTCTGTATTCGCTGATTAAGGATTTGAGCGTAACGGGAGCACAGACGGCTAGGGAAATGTATGGTTGCCGTGGTTGGATGGCACATCATAACACCGATATCTGGCGCATAGCAGGTCCGGTGGACGGTGCGCAGTGGGGCATGTTCCCGAATGGCGGAGCCTGGCTCACTACCCATCTCTGGCAGCATTATCTCTATACGGGCGACAAGGCTTTCCTCAAGCAGTGGTATCCGGTGATAAAAGGGGCTGCAGAGTTCTATCTCGACTATATGCAGAAACTGCCGGGCACCGAATGGAAGGTAACCGTGCCGTCGGTGAGTCCGGAACAGGGACCTAAGGGTAAGAGAACTGCCGTAACGGCGGGTTGCACGATGGATAACCAGATAGCCTTTGATGCCTTGACTAGTGCCGTAAAGGCATCAGAAATATTAGGTGTTGATGAGGCTGAGCGCAAGGAGATGCAGCAGCTGATTTCGCAGATTCCGCCGATGCAGATAGGAAAGTACGGACAGTTGCAGGAGTGGCTTGTGGATGCGGATGATCCGAAGAATGAGCATCGCCATATCTCGCATCTCTATGGATTGTATCCATCCAATCAGATTTCTCCTTTCTCTCATCCGGAACTGTTCCATGCCGCAGCCACCACTCTGAAGCATCGTGGCGACCAGGCTACGGGCTGGAGTCTGGGTTGGAAAACGAACTTCTGGGCACGCATGCTCGATGGCAATCATGCTTTCAGAATCATCAGTAATATGCTTCGTCTGTTGCCATCTGATGCGCAGGCAAAGGAATATCCTGATGGCAGAACCTATCCGAATCTCTTCGATGCCCATCCGCCATTCCAGATTGACGGCAACTTCGGAGTAACAGCCGGTATCGCTGAGATGCTCCTGCAGAGTCATGATGGAGCCGTGCATCTCTTGCCAGCATTACCTGATGCCTGGAAAGAGGGAAGCGTAAAGGGACTACGTGCCCGTGGCGGTTTTGTGGTAGACATGGACTGGAAGGATGGAAAACTGAAGCAGGCGAAGATCCGTTCCACCATCGGAGGCATCCTGCGTCTCCGCTCCTACGTTCCGCTGAAGGCGAAGAATCTGAAGAAGGCAGAAGGAACATGTCCCAATATCCTTTTTGCATCTGCAGAAGTGAAGCCTGTAATGGAACAGCATCGGATAGCAGAAGGAGTGAAGGTTCCTATTCCTGACGTATATGAATATGACTTGGAAACAGAACCAGGAAAGACTTATCTGATTAAATAATGTCCTAAAATTACATTTGTTGCCATAAAAGTATCATTTTATCCACCTCTGTTTGGATAATTATTCGTACTTTTGTGGCAATATTTTTTATAATAATCTTTTAGACCTATAAATAAGAATGAAGAAAGTATTAATTGCAACCTGTTGCATCGCTTTTTTGAGCGGTTCTTTGGGAGCTGCGGCGCAGAAAAAATCTGCAGCCAAGAATGTTCTGACACAGACTTTGAAAGGGAAGTCTTGGTCGGCTGATAATGGTAATGGTACCTTTACAAACCCTTTGTTTTATGATGAGTTTTCTGACCCTGATATCATCAGAGTGGGGGAGGATTACTACCTGGCGGGTACCACGATGCACAGTGTGCCGGGACTGGTGGTGCTCCATTCCAAGGATCTCGTAAATTGGGAATTCTCTTCCTACTGTTTCGACCGATTCGATGATTCTGATGATTTCAATCTCCGCAATGGCAAGGAGGCTTACGGACAGGGTATCTGGGCGCCTGCCATCCGATATCACAACGGAAAGTTCTATATCTTCTCCAATATCAACGGGCATGGATTGCAGGTCTATATCTCGGATAGTGCCGAGGGACCTTGGACGCATCACAAGATTAATGGCGATATCTACGATCTCTCTGTGCTTTTCGATGAGGATGGCAAGATTTATGCCGTCCATAAGTATGGTAACGTAACCGTTACGGAGTTGAAGCCCGATTTGAGCGGTCCGGTAGAGGGCAGCAGCAAGGTGGTGATTCCGGAAGGCAATGCGATGGGTGAGGGACATCATATTTATAAAATCAATGGTATGTACTACATCCTCTCTGCCGATTATTCACCGATGGGCCGCATGCAGTGTGCCCGAAGCAAGAGCATTTGGGGACCTTATGAAACTTGCGTGATTAGCGAGCGTGAATCGTATGGTTATGCTGCGGGATGGAGCGTAGGTAACATGGGAATCGGTCGTCCTTTGCCGGAAGATGGTTTCAGTTTCCAGAACAACATGCCTAATGGTCTGAACCTGGGCTGTGCTACCATTCATCAGGGTGGCATCGTGCAGGCTCCTGACGGAAAATGGTGGGGCGTTTCGATGCAGGACTTCAATGCCGTGGGAAGAACGGTGTGCCTGTCGCCTATCACTTGGGTTGACGGCTGGCCTTACTTCGGATTGGAGAAGAACCTGGGACGCTCGCCTCGTACCTGGTTCAAACCGAATGATATGGTAAAGACACCACAGGCTCCATACGACAGATGTGATGATTTCTCTGGCAAGACTTTCAAGCCGGTTTGGCAGTGGAATCATAATCCGAATGACAAGATGTGGTCGCTGAATAAGGAGCGAAAAGGATGGCTCCGTTTGCATTCCATGCCTGCCAAGCAACTGCTTTGGGCAAAGAATACATTGACGCAGCGTGCCATCGGACCTGTTTCTTATACATCTGTTAAGTTGGATGCTTCCCGCTTGAAGGTAGGTGATGAGGCTGGTTTGGGTGCCATCAATACGCCATACGCCTCATTGGGCGTTGTCAAGACGGATAAGGGGTTGAACTTGAGATGTTATGACCAGAATACCAACAAGGAAGTGTTGAAGCCGTTGGCTAAAAGTAAGGTAGTATGGTTGCGACTTTGGGGTGATTACGATAAAAGCCAGTTGCAATATTCCTACTCTCTTGATGGTAAGAACTGGGAGAATATCGGTGAGCAGATGCTTTCACCTTATCAGTTGAAGACCTTCCAGGGTGTACGTGTGGCACTTTATGCTTTCAATAAGAAAGATGTGAATGGCGGTGTGGCTGATTTTGATGATTTCAAGGTGGAGGAGCCTTTGGCTGACAGAACAGCCAATTTGCCTATCGGAAAGACCATAAGATTCTCTAATCTCGCTGATGGAAGTTTAATGGATGCTACCGTACATGGATTGATGCATAGTTCTAGTAACCGAAAGGACATGAGAAATCAGGTGAAGTTTGTTGTGGAGGATAGAGGTAAGGGAAAGATTGCTTTGAAGACGGCTGACGGACGATATGTTTATATTGCTGGTGCTGGTTTATCTGGTGATGTTCGTCTGACTTCCGACTCTTCCAAGGCAGAGGAGTTTGTATGGCAGGATATGCTTTATAACCGCTGCATGCTGCTTTCTCTGAAGACTCAGCGTTATGTGGGTAAGAATCCTGTGGATGGAAGTCCTTATTCTGCAGATTACCAAGGTGCTGATGCCGGCATGAAGAACGGCTGTGTTTTTACATGGGAAGTTGTTGAGTAAAGATATCTATTCTTTATCAATTAGAAGAGGCAGACTCTCGCTGTGGGGAGTCTGCCTCTTTTTCTTAGTATTGTTCGATTATTCGAAATAGAATGTGAGAGCTATCATCTTGCTATGTGCTGACTTAGCTGATAGTGTATATGGAAGTGTACTCTTGTCTTTTATATTTTTGATGTGATTCTTATCGTATGTATCTGTTATTCCATACATGAATTTCAATTCAGGGCGAAGTTTGAAATAAGGCAGATAGAAATCACACCCCAATCCCAGTTCTAGGAACAGATATGTTTTCTTCAGTTTGATATAATCTTCGTTCTTGCTGTTCAGATTCATCATCGGGTTGATTCCTGCCATGATGTATGGGCGGTGATTGTTGAATCTCTGTGCTGCAAATATCAGGTCGAGGGCACTGGAAATGTAAGCCGTCTTCATCTCCTGTTTCTGTTGGATCGGATTGCCGGCTCCATCTTTTTCCAGCATGTTGTAGAAGGAGAGATGTCGGGTACCGAAATACATGGCTGGTGCTATACGTAGCTGGAAGTGGGTGTTGAGGCGGAATTCTCCTAGTACACCTACTGTAAATCCAGTATCCCATCTGTCCTGGTCTACTGTTACACAGCTTTGCTGCTCAATGCCGTCAGCATCAAGATAAGTCACCGGTCCTGCATTCTGGAATTCTATATCCTGGAAGTGGGTGCCTACTAATACACCGAAGTGGAATGGGCGCAAATCGGTATAAGGACGGTTTTCTACCGTTCTTTCCTGTGCGCCAGCCTGGATTGTGATGGCAAGGCTTATGATGAATGTCAATAGTTTCTGTTTCATATATTTATAACGGAATATTCCTCTTCATATTGCTTTCCGTTTTATTTCGATTATGTATAAATTAATCAAATTCTTGAAAATTCTTATACCTAATTGTAGGTATTTCAGAAATTATTATTATCTTTGCACCATAATTATTAGGTAATATACCTGATGTTATGATGTAAGACAAATTAAAAGCATATTATACCAAAAACATTATAAACATTTAAACATTAATAATTATGGCATACGTAATTGGTGACGATTGTATCGCTTGCGGTACATGTATTGATGAGTGTCCATCAGGTGCAATCTCTGAGGGCGAGAAGTATTCAATCAACCCAGACCTCTGCACAGAGTGTGGTACTTGTGCTGATGTTTGCCCTAACGAGGCAATCAGTCTTCCTTAATCTATAAGGATAGATACTTTTAGTTACATAAAACATTGAGAGCGGTTCCTTTGGAATCGCTCTTTTCTTTTTTCTGTTGTTTAAAGATTTTGTTTTATCGTTATATCCTTTTATTTGCTTATAGTACAAATCATATAAACTAAAAGGGGATTGTATCAATATCTGATGCAATCCCCAATATGTTGTAGTTAATAATGTTATGCTTATTCGCCTGGCTTGAGACCTGCCTTCTCGTAAGCATCGTTAGCTAACTTGTTCTGTGGATCAAGCTTCAGAAGCTTATCCCAGTATGGCTTAGCTGTATTGAAATCCTGCTTGTCGTAGGTATAGATGAAGCCCATATACTGGTAAGATGTCTTCAGGTAGCTGAGCTCATCTTCATCACACTGCTTTGCTTCCAACTCATTGATTACTTCTGTATAAGCAGCAATAGCCTTGTCGTCCAACTCGTTCTGGAAAGCCGTGTTACCCTCCTGAAGCTTAGCAAATGGCTTCAATGTAGGATACTTCTCTGCTAACTTAGCGTATACGCCGATAGCCTTGTCAATGTTCTCAATCTTCTTGGCTGGATCTTTCTTAGCCTTGTTTACATAGATTTCAGCAAGCTTCATGAAGTCTGTAGGAGCAGCATTTGGATTCTTATCCATGTACTGCTGGTTGTACTCCAATGCCTTGTCTTCATCGCCCAACTCCTTGTAAGCCTCAGAGATATACAGCAATGGCTTAGGATCGTCTGCCTTCATCTCCAATGCCTTCTGGTACTGAGCAATAGCCTCATTATACTGTTTGTTGCCAGCCAAAGCCATACCGTAATAAGAAATGATACTAGCATTCTTCTTGATAGAATCGGTGTTCATTACGATGTTTGCATGCTTGAGAGCAGATTCAAAGTTCTTTACGTCAACAGCAGCGCGCATAGCCAAAACCTGCATAGCTGCATCCTTAGGGAACTTCTGGATACCACTTTCGCAAAGGCTCAAACTTTCTTCCTTCTTTCCAACGATATAAGCAGTGAAAGCATATTCGTACTGAGCATACTCTTCAAGTGTGTTTGGCTTAGCCTTTGAGAAATACTCATAAGCCTTCTCGTAGTTGCCAGCGCTGAAGAAGTTGTGACCAGCTTCTGCCTCGATAGGGTAGTTAGGGTTGATTTCTCTCAGTTTGTTTAAAGCTTCCGCACTAGCCTGTGGGTCAATTTTACGGTACACGTTAGAATAGCTGATATATCCCTGAGGATTCTTAGGATCCATTGTCATACACTGACCATACCATGTAGCAGCCTCACCACCATTGTCCTGCATTGCATAGATGTCGCCTTTCAGAATGTAAGCGTCACCATAGTTCTTGAACTTAGCGATGACAGCATCAGCAACGGCATTAGCTTGATCATAGTTCTTGTTCATTGCAAGAAGATTACCCAAAGCTACCAATGCCTTAGGATCCTTTTTGAACTCCTTCTGGTATTCCTTGATTTCCTTGGCAAAAGCCTTAGGATCTGCATTACCAGCCTTCAATGTAGTCTCTATAGGTTTCAGCATGTCCTTATAGTTGACATCCTGTGCCATTGCAGGTGCTGCCAAACCCATGACGAGCAAACCTGCTACTAAATATTTAATTGCTTTCATAATTTTACTTTTTTATATGTGCCTCTTTCTTAGCTTTTTCTTTAGCGTTTTACATTAACGGTCTTTATAGTGATGTCACCTCTGTATGGAAGTAATCCGGTTTTGAACAGTATGAGCTGACCTCTTGGGCCTGAAATGTAGTTTGCGAAGCTCCAAGGCAATGCCTTGTGAGGGTCAACTACAATAGCATATAATGTTCTGACGAACGGATATCTTCCATCCAGCAAGTATGCCTGATATGGTTGCCAGCTGTTATATGGTGTTGCCACAACTTTGATAGATACTCGCATGACATGAATATTCTTCTTAAATGTAGTGTTGGTTGAATCACGGCGGTCGTTGAGCCAGTTAGATCCAATTACACCGATTGAGCCTGGGTTCTGATCCACATAGTCGATAACCTCTTTACTAGTTTTTGCGGCCATGATTTTTGCACCCATTTTAGCTCCGTGCAGTACAGAGTCTACTACATAATTGGTCGTTGCAGAGCGGGTATTATCGAAAATGACTTCGATGTCGCCTCTCTTTGAACCTTTCACAATATCACTCCATTTAGTTGCCTTACCTGTAAGGATACGTTTGATATCTTTTACCGTAATACAAGTATCATTGTTTTGCTTGTTTACAATAAATGCCAATCCATCGTAACCGATAGGGAAAACAGAAGGAATTACATTGCTTTTAGACTTCAAGTAGGCTATTTCACTATCTTTCAAATTACGTGTAGTGAATAAAAGCGCTGTTTTGAAATCTTTAATCATCTGAAGTCCGGTGACTTCATCTGTATACTTCGGCTTGAGTTTAGCTTTTGGAAACTCATACTCAAACTGACTTCTTTCTTCGTCAATGATAGGACTCAAACTCTCGTCAGCCACAAATTCAATTGTGCCTGAAGTAGGAGTATCAGTTCTACCATCTTTGGCTTTCTTCTCGCCACATGACGAGAAGAAAGCCATTGATAGTACTGTTAATCCTATACCTAAAAAAATATAAGATGTTCTTTTCATTCTATTACTGCAATCTAAATACAACTGGTACAGTATACTTAACACGTACAGCTGAACCGTTTTGCTTACCTGGTTTCCATCTAGGCATGCTCTTAACGACACGCTGTGCTTCACGGTCAAGTGAAGGGTCTACGGAACGAGCTACCCTAACATCAGAGATAGAACCATCACGTTCTACCACGAATGATACGATAACACGGCCCTGTACACCATTCTCCTGTGCAACGACAGGATACTTGATGTTGCTTGCAAGATAAGACATCAGGGCGCCTTGTCCACCAGGGAATGAAGGCATCTCCTCTACGACGTCGAAGACCTTAGTAGCAACCTCAGGTTTTGGTGCTGGTGGTGGAGGTGGAGCTGCCACTGCAATATCATTTCTTACAGCTTCAACTGTACGGTCCTTTACACCTTCCTTGTTTTCAGTACCGACTGCAACTTTGTCATCCAGTTTATCCATCTGCTTAACCTGGTTTTCCTCTTTTACGAGTTCATCCTTCTTAATGACAGGTGCGGTAAACTTCTGAGTTTCGCGAGCCACAGGAATCTCCTTTTTCATTTCAACCTTAGGCTTCACTGGCTCCTTCTTCTTTTCTTCCTTCTTAGCCTGCTGCTGGAGTTTAGCCAACTCCATTGCTTCCATATATGCTTGCTGCTCTTCAGCCTGTTTCTGTTCGATAACCTTCCAAGCTAAAAAACCACCCACGAGAGCTGCAGCAATGACCAAGATAAGCAGAGCCTTGATGTTTCGGCCAGAAGTACCCTTACGGAGCTGGTATGCACCATACTCCTTGTTCTTTCCGGCGAAAACCATTTCGACCCATTTTGGATCGTAAAGATCAATTTTTGCCATTTCTTTCTTGTTTTAATTGTTAGTACACATCTTACATCTTAACGTTTCTAGACTTGAGAAGCTTCTCATCGTCTCCGCTAATCTTATCGATGACATACGTACCAATGTTCAAAATCTGCATTTCATCGAGTGCATCAACCATATTCTTATATGAAGCATTATCTGTAGGCTTGATGACGATAGTAAGAGTAGGAATCTTTCCGTCCTTCAAGTTACCAGCCTTCAAATCGCTCAACTTCTTCTGATAGATGCTATCAGGATACTGCTTAGGATTCTTCTGACGGTCCATGTTCAACTCCTTGACAGCAAGTGCGATTCTTTCTACAGGGCGTGTGCCGTTTTCTGTAGCGTGCTCTCTCAAGACCTTACGGATGCCCTGGCTTCCCCATGTAGTCTCCTTGATCCATGTTGGATCATCGTACTTAGGAATACCAGCACCATAATAAATCTTGTTGTCTGCTGTTACGTAGAGTGTCACAGTTTCAGAAGCCTTAGCTTCGTTCTTCTGATCTTCTTGAGTATTCTCATCATTACTTGGCATAGTCAGCTCCATAGTCTGAGGTTTGCTCAAAGATGTACACAGCATGAAGAACGTGATAAGCAGCATGAGCATATCCACCATAGGCGTAAAGTCTACGCGGACATTCATTTTCTTTTGTTTGCTTTCTTTCTTTGCCATTTATTCGTCCCCCTGTTGTTTTAACTGTGTAATCATATAGTAATGACTCTCGTCCATATCCTGGAGTTCGTTCATCACTCTCTTAACGGTCTTGTAAGGTGTAGAAGCATCTGCCTTGAGGGCAATCTTGATGTCTTCGTTTACGTTACGAGCTGCGTCAACCCACTGCTGGAACTCACTCATACCGCCCTTAATACTGTCGAGAGGAATACCTTTAGTCTGGAGATACTGTGGACGCTTAGAAGCGTTCATTGTCAGATAAGTACTCAAGTCGCCCATAGGTACGCCGAACATACCTTCGCTCTTGAATGTCTCAATCTGTTTTGGGTTCAATGACACGCCGAATGCTCCTGTCATTGTGCTCAGTGTAGCTCCCAACTGATCAGTATTATCAATACTCATAAATACTTGGCCCTCGCCGGTAGGATTACCAGCCTTGTCCTTTTCAGGACTAACCAAGATGGTCAAGACACCGTTCTCTGGCACCTTAATCTCAGACACAGAACCTGGTGTATTTACCTTAACTGGCTCATTCTTTACGAAAGTAGAGGTGAGCATGAAGAAGGTAAGCAGCAGGGTCATAACGTCTGACATAGGCGTCATGTCGATCCAGATGTCACTCTTCTTAATTTTTACTTTACCCATAGCGATAAAATTTTAAAGGGTTAGCAAAAATTAAGCCTCTTCTGCGTGGTTAGCTTCGTATGTCTGAGCAATTGAGTAACCTACCTCGTCGAGTGCGTATGTCAACTTATCTACCTTGTTGGTGAATGTGTTGTAAGATACAACGGCACACCATGATGTCAAGATACCGAATGCGGTGTTGATCAACGCCTCAGAAATACCTACAGAAAGTGCTGCTGAGTCAGCGCCACCACCTTCACCCATGGCCTGGAATGACTTGATCATACCGGTTACTGTACCGAGAAGACCTGTCAAAGTACCAAGTGTTACGATTGTAGCTATGATAGGCAAGTTCATTGTCAAAGTTGGCATCTCCAACTGAGTTGCCTCCTCGTGAGCCTGCTGGATCTTAGCTACCTTCTGAGCCTTCTTCAAAGATGCGTTAGCACCAGACTCCATAGACTTGTAAGCGTTCAAAGAAGCCATAACAACGTTAGCTACTGTACCGCGCTGCTTGTTGCAGAGCTGCTCAGCCTTAGCGAAATCATTTGCGTTCAAAGCTGCCTTGATGTTTGCAACGAACTTAGGAAGAGCACCTGTACCTGTAGCGGTCTTAAGAGCCAACCAACGCTCGATTGTCATAGCCAACACTGTGAGCAACAATGTGTGGATAACTGGTACGATTACACCACCTTTGTAGATAGTACCCCAAATGTCTGCTGGGTGATCCTGTACACCTGGATCCTGGAAGTGCATGTCATTACCGAACCATGTGAAGAACAATGTGAATGCGATGATAGCACATACCACGATGATCCAGAATGCGCCTCTTACTCCCTGAAAGCCCTCAGACTTCTTAGCTGGGGCTGCTTGTTTTGTAGTTGCCATAATTTTACTTTTTTTAAATTATTAGTTAATAAATTATTAATATTTTCTTTTTTTCTTTCTCGCTTCGTAGACCTTGAATGTGTCGTTTGTCAATAAACACAGTTGGGTTATCTATTTTGCATTGGCAAAGATAATAAATTAAAGTTTACTATCAGCCTAATTAAGAAGTTTTAACGAGATATTGGCTTATTTTATACCATTATCTCGCATTTTTCTTACATTTTGACCCTTGAAAATGGTCTTTAAGCCATTTTTATTTCAACTTACCCAAAGCTTCCTTGATGCGCTTGATAGCTTCAACGATGTTCTCGTCGCTTGTTGCATAGCTCATGCGGAAACAGTCTGGATCACCGAATGCGTCACCACCTACGGTGGCTACATGTGCTTCCTCGAGAAGGTACATGGCAAAGTCGGTTGAATTGTTGATGGTCTTCTCACCATTGCTCTTGCCAAAGTAGCTGTTGCACTTAGGGAAGAGATAGAAGGCACCCTGTGGCATGTTTACCTCAAGGCCTGGAACCTCTTTAGCCAACTTTACAATCAGGTTGCGGCGGCGCTCGAAAGCCACGCGCATTTCCTCTACTGCACTCTGGTCGAGTGTGTAGGCTGCTTCTGCTGCCTTCTGGCTGACAGAACATGTACCGCTGGTATACTGTCCCTGGAGTTTGTTGCAGCCCTTGATAATCCATTCCGGACCAGCCAGGAAACCGATTCTCCATCCTGTCATGGCGTAAGCCTTAGATACACCATTGGCAATGATAACCTGCTCCTTCATGCCCGGTTCCTGAGCAATGCTGTGGTGCTTGCCGATATAATTGATGTGTTCGTAGATTTCATCTGCCAACACAAATACTTCAGGATGCTTCTTGAGTACTTCTGCCAGTGCAGCCAGTTCTTCCTTAGAGTATACGCTACCGGTAGGGTTGCTTGGAGAACAGAGAATGAGCATCTTGGTCTTCTCTGTAATGGCATTCTCCAACTGCTCTGCGGTCATCTTAAAGTCCTGATCGAAACCGGCATTCACGATGACCGGAGTACCTCCTGCCAATTTCACCATCTGTGGATAACTTACCCAATATGGTGCAGGAATGATAACCTCGTCGCCTGGATTTACGAGTGCCAATACAGCATTGCAGACGCACTGCTTACCACCCGTACCAACGATTACTTCATTGGTAGTGTACTCCAAACCATTCTCGTTCTTTAATTTGGCTACAATTGCTTTTCGCAAGTCAGGATAACCTGGTACTGGTGAATAACGGGAATAGTTCTCGTCAATAGCCTTCTTTGCTGCCTGTTTAATATTGTCAGGAGTGTTGAAGTCTGGTTCACCTACGCTCATGTTGATTACATCAATACCTTGAGCTTTCATTTCACTACTCTTCTGTGACATCGCCAGCGTTGCTGAAGGTGCCAATCTGTTTAAACGATCAGATAATTGTGCCATAATTTTATTCTTATATTTGTTTATCGTGTGCAAAAGTAAGCAAATTATTTCTTTTTCGGAAGAAAATTGAGCATTATTTCATGTTTTGTATTGAAATAATAACATAATTTTATTATCCGAGGTGCAAAGTATGCCCCATGCGGTCTCTCTTGGTCTTGAGATAACGCTCATTGTACTTGTTTGGCACAACTTCGATAGGTACATTTTCTACGATTTCCAAACCGTATGCTTCGAGACCTACGCGCTTTACCGGATTGTTGGTGAGCAGGCGCATTTTGTGTACACCGAGATGACGGAGCATCTGTGCACCGCAACCATAGTCGCGCTCGTCTGGCTTGAAACCGAGATGAGTATTGGCGTCAACGGTATCGTAGCCTTCTTCCTGAAGCTTGTAGGCTGCAATCTTGTTCATCAGACCGATGCCGCGTCCTTCCTGCTGCATGTAGACAACAACTCCCTTTCCAGCCTCGTCTATCATCTGCATGGCTTTGTGGAGCTGCTGGCCGCAGTCGCAACGCTTGCTGCCCAGGATGTCGCCAGTAGCGCAAGAAGAGTGAACACGGACCAGGATAGGCTCGTCTTCTTTCCATTCTCCCTTGATGAGTGCCATGTGTTCCAGACCATTGCTAGACTGGCGGAACGGAATGAGGCGGAAGTGCCCGTATTCTGTAGGCATGTCAACCTCTTCGCCCACTTCGATGAGTGATTCTTTCTTGAGTCGGTATTCTATCATGTCTTTAATAGAAATAACCTTGAGGTTCCATTCTTTTGCCATCTTCATCAGTTCAGGCAGGCGTGCCATGGTGCCGTCTTCATTCATGATTTCCATAAGTGCGCCTGCTGGATAGAGGCCTGCCATTTTACAAAGATCGATGGCTGCTTCTGTGTGTCCGCTTCTTCTTAATACTCCGTTATCTTGTGCGTAGAGCGGATTGATGTGACCCGGTCTGCCGAAAGTCTGTGGAGTAGAGTTCGGGTCGGCAAGTGCTTTGATGGTTTCGGCACGGTCGTGTGCAGAAACACCGGTAGAGCAGCCTTCCAGTTTATCTACGGTTATGGTGAATGGTGTACCCAATACTGAGGTGTTCTCTGAAACCTGATGAGGCAAATCGAGCTCATCGCAGCGGCTCAGGGTGATAGGGGCACAGAGTACACCTCTTGCGTGTTTCAGCATGAAGTTTACTTTTTCTGCGTCTATCTTCTCTGCGGCAATGATGAGGTCGCCTTCGTTTTCGCGGTCTTCGTCATCTACAACAATGACGAACTTTCCTTCCTTGAAGTCTTTTACTGCATCTTCGATGCTATTTAATTTGATTTCTGACATGTTTGATACCTTATTATATAGTTACATTTTACTTTTTCTGTTCTTTAATCCGTTGGATGATGTCCGTATTGGTCTGACTGATGACCTTGAGGTCACGGAACAAGCGCAGTCGGAATCGCCACATTCTCAAATATAGCAGTGTGCCCACAGGGAAAATGATGGCTGCAATGATGTTGAGCCATTTCCGCTCGAATGGGCGTGTATGTGCCTTGACAGAAAGAACCGGATATTGGTTCATGTCGTGCAGGATATACTTGTTGGCGGTGTTGGTCAAATCTTCTATTACCTCTTCCAATTCTGCATTGATTCTTTCTATCTCATGATCAGGCTCGTATTTGAAGAATACATTGATGACGTTTGGAAGATGAACCAGTTTGTGTTCCTTATTATATAAGGTGATGTCTTGGTTGATTCTTTCCAGTTTCTCTGCATCCGTCTGATAATCCGGGTCGGTGATGATGACTTCCTTGCCGAAGTAATGGCGTTTCTGTCGTAAACCGAGCAGTTTCATGAAGAACTCTTTGTAAACATCCATATTGAATACGGAAGAGTCATTGGTTGCCTTGTAGGTTACGAAGATAGCCAAAGGCGTCAACACTGCCGGTGCAAGACCTTTACCGAACCAGATGGCCCACATGCCACTTCTTGACATTCTGTATCCTGTATTGTCGAGGATAAAGAAGACGATGAACACAAGTACGGAGATGACGACAGGGAAACCCAGTCCTCCTTTTCGGATGATGGCTCCTAATGGCGCTCCGATAAAGAAGAATATGAGACACGAAAGGGCTAGAGTGAACTTGTTGATAGCCTCAATCTTGTGCTGTCTTATCATGTAGTCTGCATCGCTCGTTGACATCGATTTGAAATCAAGGTCAGAAAGCTCCTGTTGTACGGTAGACTGTGCCTGGTTTACCGCCATGAGTTTCTTGTCCTGTGGCAACTTATTATATAAGGTGTCGAAAATGAGTTTTTCGCCCTTCTTGATTTCTTTGAGAGAGTCCTTCTTGTTGATGCGCTGTACACCTCCATAGAATCTCACGTTGGCTTCGTTCAGGTAGATTCTTCCGATAGAATCATATAATTGGTTGAGCGAATCGATGTCGTGGTTGATTTTTTCCAGACTTTTACCCTTTGCATTTCCTGAAAGCGAAGCTGCATCGGTCATACTGAAGTCTCCATCAAAGTCGAGAATGATTTTTTTGGAAACGAAAGTCTCTCGTCTGTATGGTACGGCAGCAGTATTGGCAAGTGCACTGCTTTGCATGTTCTCAAACCATTCTCCACTGTAGAGGCTCAGAACAAGATGCTTCTTCTCTGCAGTACTCTGAAGCATGCCAGAGTCTGCCAATATGATGGCGGCATCTTCATAGCTGTCGGTCATGCGGTAAATCATGATGCCGTAAAGTTTTCCGGTTTTCAAATCCTTCTTCTGCACATAAAGGTTACAGTTTGGAATACCATCATAGAAGATTCCTTCAGGAATTTCCAGTTCCGGGCTTTTCTGTTTCATGGAAATCAGAAGTTGTGCCAGTTTCATGTTCGACTTAGGTCCCACATTGTTCTGGAAATAGAATGAGCCAAACATGATGATGATGGTGATGACGATGAGTGAGCGGAAAGCTTGCATCAGTGAAATGCCGGCAGCTTTGATGGCTGTAAGTTCCGAACTCTCGCCGAGATTACCGAACGTCATGAGTGAAGACAGGAGAATAGCCAAAGGCAGGGCCTGTGGTACGAGCATCAGACCCATGTACCAGAAAAATTGAGCCATCACGTCCATCGTGAGTCCCTTACCGATGAGTTCATCAATATATCTCCATAAGAACTGCATCATCAGCACAAACTGGCAGATGAAGAAAGTTCCCATGAAAAGGAGACCAAACTGCTTGGCAATAAATATGTCTAATTTCTTAATTCTAAGCATTTCAATATTCTGTTGTTTCAGACCTTTTCTTTATTTAAAATAATAGCAGGTCTGTTATTCAGCGTGCAAAGGTAATATAAAAAAATAAGAAAACCTTTATTTTTCGTTTTTTTTATATATATAATTAGGTGAAAGTGGGGTTGGAATGTGAGAAAAATGAGAAAATAAAACTTTTTTTGAAAATTTCTGCCGAAAAATTTGTTCAATTCAAATAAATGTATTACCTTTGCACCCGCAAATGAGAAATCAATTGCTTGGATGGCGGGATAGCTCAGCTGGTTAGAGCGTCGGATTCATAATCCGGAGGTCGAGGGATCGTGGCCCCCTCCCGCTACAAGATGAGAGACATCAACTTTTTAGTTGATGTCTTTTTATGCTCTAAACTTTTCCACACTTATTCACTTCTCATAGAAAAGTTATCCACATATGTGTTGATAACTATGTTATTCCGTTGGTTATCAGATGTTTTTCCTGTTGGTAACTGGTGTGGAAAAGATAAATATGAAAGATTTTCCTATGTTTTTCTTGGTGTTCTCAGAACAAAATATTTGCAAAAAATTGACCAATGGGGCTAAAATACAAAAAAAAAGTTATATATTTGCAGCGGTAAAGTTTTATTTTTAGGCATTTGTTGAATGCCTCTTCTTTATAAACATAGAAATTGTATAAGCTGTATGAAACGAAAATTACACCTTATTATATATGTAGCGATTATTGTGTTGCTGACCGGTTGTGCTCAGAAACCTAGGAAGTTTGTCATTGGCGTATCCCAGTGTTCGGAAGATATCTGGCGCGATAAACTGAATGATGAACTGAAGATGGGCGAGTATCTCAACGATTCGCTTATCGTGAAACTGGCTTCTTCCAATGATGATAATGTGTTGCAGAATAAGCAAGTTAACCAGTTTATCGATGAGGGCGTAGATCTGCTTATCGTATCTCCTAATCAGCTGAGTGCTATATCCAAGTCGGTAGAGCGTGCTTACGATAAAGGTATTCCTGTGATTCTCTATGACAGGAAGACCAATTCTGATAAGTATACGGCATTTATCGGCTGCGATAACTATACGATTGGTAAATCGATGGGAACTTTTATCGCCCAGCAGCTTCAGGGAAAGGGCCGCATCGTTGAAATCAGCGGTTTGGAGGGCTCTTCGCCTGCTTTGGAGCGTCATCGTGGTTTTATGGATGCTATCAAGCCTTATCCTGGGTTACAGGTTGTAGCCTCGGAGGAAGGAAACTGGAAAGAAGAGGGTGGAATCCAGGCGATGAAACGCATATTGAAACAGACACAGGACTTTGATTATGTCTTTGCCCATAATGACTGTCTTGCCTGGGGAGCTTATGTGGCTGCCCGCCAGATGAGGGTAAAGCGTAACTATAAGTATACCGGAGTAGACGGCATGGCTACCGAAGGTGGTGGTTTGGAACTTGTGCGCGATGGTATTTTCGAAGCCTCTTATCTTTATCCTACCAAGGGTGACGAGGTCATAGCGCTTGCCATGAAGATATTGAAGCATCAGCCTTATGAGCGCGACAATTATCTGAGCACTTCTATCATAACCCAGGCAAATGCTGCCCTTACATTGATGGAGGCTAGAGATACCGAGCGTCAGACGCACAATCTGAAGACTTTGCATAAGCAGGTAAATCAGTATCTGTCTGATTATAACTCACAGAAAGTCATGCTCATAGGTCTGTGTCTGTTCCTGCTTGTTTGCCTTGCAGCTGCGGCTTTAATTTTCAGAGGTTATCTGATAAAGATGAAACTGAACGAAACATTGGCTAAGACAAATGGCGAACTGAAGCGACTGAATGTAGAATTGGGTGAAAAGAATGAAGAATTGAAACGATTGAATGAGGAGGTCTTGGAACTCACTCATTCCCGTCTGGTATTCTTTACCAATATCAGCCATGAACTTCGCACGCCTTTAACCCTGATAGCCGACCCGGTAGAGATGCTGCTCGAAGATACCGGCATCAAGGGCAAGAGCCGCGAACTCTTGAAAATGGTGCAGCGTAACGCCCTTGCTCTCCAACAGTTAGTAAGTAACATACTTGATTTTCGTAAGATTCAGAATGGCAAGATGGAGTTGAAACTCTATCGCTTCGACATTGTGAAGACCTTGACGATGTGGGTGGGCGACTTCCAGCTTACTGCCGAGCGCAAGCAGATCAGACTGCATCTAGATGTTGATGACTTGAAAGGCAGCCATGAAATGATTGCCGATCAGGAGAAGATTTCCCGTATCGTGTTCAATCTGTTGAGCAATGCCTTGAAATATACGCCTGCTGGTGGCGAAATCTTTGTTTCGCTGAAAGATGAAGGTGCCAATCTCCGTCTTGATGTGAAAGATACGGGCAAGGGTATCTCGCAGGATGAGGCTGATAAGATCTTTGAACGCTTCTTCCAGGCCAAGGGTGCTGCCAGCGGTACGGGTATCGGTCTGGCTCTGGTGAAATCATTTGTAGAGTTGCATCATGGTGAGGCTAGGGTAGAAAGTGAACTGGGAAAGGGCTCTGATTTTATCGTTGTCATTCCTCGTGAGCAGGAGGGTGATTCACAAGTTATCCACAATGATGTGGATATTGTGGATAACTCTGTAAATGCTTCTGCGTCAACTGGTAAGAATGTTGTAGATGAATCTGTTTTGCAATATATTGACGATGGAGACAGAAGTCGTGGAAAAGTTCAGCAGCTGGTAAGTGAGAATACCAATCGTCCTACTGTTCTGGTTATTGATGATAATACCGATATCCGTCAGTATGAGCGTACACTTTTGCAGGATGAGTATATTGTTCTTGAGGCTGCTGATGGTAAAGAGGGTCTGGCTGTCGCCTTGAAAGAGGTGCCTGACCTGGTGATTTGCGATGTGATGATGCCTGTTATGGACGGATTGGAGTTGACAGAACAGCTGAAGACGTATACGGCTACCTCTCATATCCCTGTTATTATGCTTACGGCGAAGAACCTGGAGGAGCATCGCGCAGAGGGTTATGAGCATGGAGCTGATTCCTATATTACTAAACCATTCCACAGCAAGGTGCTTCTCGCCCGTATCGAGAATCTCTTGCGACAGCGTCAGCTCCTGAAGAATCTTTATCAAGGTACTAAAGAGGCTGAGAAGGAGATTTCTGAGGCTCATCTGGAAGATCGTGACAAGCAGTTCCTCAGGCAGCTTCAAGCTATTATCCAACAGAATCTTTCTGATAGCGAGTTTGGAGTTGAGGATATGGGACAGCAGATTGGTTTAAGCCGTGTACAGCTCTATCGCAAGGTGAAGGCGATGACTGGCTCTTCTGTTGTTGACTTACTCCGTAAGGCTCGCCTTGCCAAAGCTAGGCGTTTGCTCGAAACCCGGAGCATGAGTGTCTCTGAAGTAGCCTATGAAGTGGGCTTCTCTGCGCCGTCTTACTTCACAAAATGTTTCAAGGAAGAGTATGGAATGTTACCTGGTGATGTAGGTAATGTGATGAAATAGAGAGAAATACGCTATACCTGAAGTGTAAAATCTGTGAATATATGGATAAAAATGGGTCACCAGTAAAAGTGTGTGGATTAGGCATAGATCTTCATTAGTCTGAAGAGA
>OODO01000157.1_pt1 | contig 69839 bp, 71 predicted proteins | sample 1671261 | NCBI WGS metagenome assembly OODO01 (sample SAMN06348138, study PRJEB24527) | human gut metagenome | biome: human gut; feature: ankylosing spondylitis patient; material: feces | host: Homo sapiens | place: China | collected 2015-10 | reverse complement strand
TACGAACAAAAATACTAATTTTTTCATTTTCTTTGCTTTTTAAATCTGTAATACTTATGTTGTTTTCTTAAAACGCTGCAAAGATATAGACTTTTTCAATACGTTGTTCTCTTTTTAGCCACTTTTTTTCAAAAAAATATGTTTTATAACCTATTCGCCTGAATTAGAATATGTTGTAAAACATATTTTTTTTCTTCGTATTTTGAGAAATTTCTTAAAAGATGAAGAAATATGTGTAGAAGCAGTGAATAGAGGTTGCAAATTCAGAAACTCGTTTCAGGAATCGTGAATAATGTGTACCTTTGCAGACTTCTAAAATTGTAAAGAGATATGATTGATACAACTATTTTTCAGGATAAAGTAGCTGTTTATTATACGTTGGGCTGTAAGCTTAATTTTGCAGAGACCTCTTCTATTGGAAAAACATTAAAGGAAGCGGGAGTTCGGACAGCCAGAAAAGGTGAAAAAGCAGATATTTGTGTGATTAATACCTGTTCGGTGACAGAAATGGCAGACAAGAAATGTCGGCAAGCCATTCATCGTCTTTCTCGTCAGCATCCTGATGCTTTTATTGTGGTAACCGGCTGTTATGCCCAGTTGAAACCTGAACAGGTGGCTGACATAGAAGGAGTGGATTTGGTATTAGGAGCAGAACAGAAGGGTGAGTTGATGAATTATTTGGGCAACTTGCAGAAACATACGCATGGAGAGGCTGTAGTTACCGCTACCAAAGACATTCGTACTTTTTCTCCTTCCTGTTCCCGTGGGGATCGTACCCGTTATTTTCTGAAGGTACAGGATGGATGTGATTATTTCTGCTCTTACTGTACCATTCCTTTTGCACGAGGAAGAAGTCGTAATGGAAAGATAGAAGATTTGGTGGCACAAGCTCGGCAGGCAGCAGCTGAAGGAGGAAAAGAAATTGTGCTGACCGGAGTGAATATCGGTGATTTTGGAAAGTCAACGGGTGAAACCTTCTTTGATTTAGTAAAGGCTTTAGATGAAGTGGAAGGCATCGAGCGTTATCGTATTTCTTCTATCGAACCCAATCTTCTGACGGATGAAATCATTGAATATGTAGCTCAATCCCGTCGTTTCATGCCTCATTTCCATATTCCTTTGCAATCCGGGTGCGATGAGGTGCTGAAGTTGATGCGCCGTCGTTATGATACGGCTTTGTTTGCAGCCAAGATTGCAAAGATAAAGTCTCTGATGCCCGATGCTTTTATTGGGGTAGATGTCATCGTGGGTACTCGCGGAGAGACTCCTGAATATTTTGAAAAAGCTTATGAGTTTATTAAGGGGTTGGATGTAACTCAGTTGCATGTGTTCAGTTACTCAGAACGTCCGGGAACTCAGGCTTTGAAAATTGATTATGTGGTTCCTGCTCAGGAAAAGCATGCCAGAAGCCAGCGTTTACTGGAACTTTCAGATGAAAAGACGAAAGCTTTCTATGCCCGTCATATTGGTGCAGAAGCAGAAGTGCTGATGGAGAAATCTAAAGCAGGTACACCCATGCACGGTTTTACAAAAAACTACATTCGGGTGGAACTGGCGCACGATGAAAAACTGGATAACCATCTGGTAAAAGTGCGTTTGGGTGATTTTAATGAAGACGGAACGTCGCTTAAAGGAACTATTTTATGATAAAGACAGCTGTAGTCATCTTAAACTGGAATGGGGAAGCCATGCTTCGCCAGTTCTTGCCCTCAGTGATTGCTTGTTCGCGTTTGGAGGGAACGGAAATTTATGTAGCCGACAATGCTTCCACGGATGCTTCGTGTGAGGTGGTAGAAAAAGAATTTCCTTCTGTCCACCTGATACGCCTGGATAAGAATTATGGTTTTGCCGATGGCTACAACTATGCTTTGCAGAAAATAGACGCGGAATACGCTGTCCTGCTCAACAGTGATGTAGAGGTGACAGAAGGATGGCTTCAGCCAATGGTTGATTATTTGGATACTCATCCGGAGACTGTGGCCTGTCAGCCGAAAATCCGTGCGTATCGTCACCGGAACCTGTTTGAATATGCTGGGGCAAGTGGAGGCTTTATTGACCGTTATGGTTACCCCTTCTGTCGTGGACGCGTTTTTGAGAGTGTAGAGGAAGACAAAGGACAGCATGACGAGGTGATTCCTGTGTTCTGGGCTACGGGGGCAGCTTTGATGATTCGTCTGGACGTATATCGGAATGTGGGTGGACTGGACGGACGTTTCTTTGCACACATGGAAGAAATAGACTTGTGCTGGCGTTTACGCAGTCGAGGCTATCAGCTTGTCTGCATTCCTTCCAGTACGGTATATCATGTGGGAGGAGCTACCTTGAAAAAGGAAAATCCCCGTAAAACTTTCCTGAATTTCCGAAACAATCTGCTGATGCTGTATAAGAACCTGCCGGAAGAAGAATTGAAGCCTGTGATGCGTGTCCGTACTTTTCTGGATTATTGTGCCGCTGCAGTCTGGGTTTTGAAAGGAGATTTTGCCAATGCCAAAGCTGTGTGGAATGCCCGCCGGGAGTTCTTCCGGATTCGCAGCCAGTTTACTGCCGACCGTCAACAAAACCTGGCCCATACAGTATTGAAAACCATCCCCGAACGTTATTCTTTCAGTCTGGTGTGGCAGGCAAAAGTAAAGGGCCGAAAAACCTTTTCAGCCCTTTCACATTAAAGTTTCTTGAGTTCCTGATACAAACGTTGCACCGGAAGGCCCATGACATTGAAATAGGAACCTTCCAGTCGGGAAACTCCCACAAAGCCAATCCATTCTTGTACTCCGTATGCTCCCGCTTTGTCCAGTGGCCTGAATTTCTCTACATAAAATTCAATTTCATCCTCTGTCAGTACGTCGAATGTGACTTGAGTAGTAGCGGAGAACGTACGTTGCAGGCCACGGGTCATCAGACATACTCCGGTAATTACCTGGTGTGTCTTGCCGGAAAGTTCCCGTAACATTTCTTTGGCTTCTTCCAGTGTCCGGGGTTTTCCCAATACCTTTTCGTTGATGCACACCACCGTGTCGGCTGTAATGATTAACTCGTCTTCCGCCATGGAATTACGATAAGCTTCCGCTTTTTCACGTGAGATGTACATTGGAATTTCTTCCCCTTTTAACGTGTCAGGATAGCTTTCATTTATATCCGGAAGTACCCTGACCGTATATTCTAAATTCAGTCCGCTCAGCAATTCCCTTCGTCTGGGAGAATTGGAGGCAAGTACGATTTTATAATGCTGTATGTTTTCTAATGGTTTCATCTCTTGCATATTTATTGGTTACCAGCCAAAGGCAGCCTGTCCGGCCATCCATTTTCCCTGTGCTTTTAAAACTTGTTCAATGACGTCGCGTCCGCAGCCATATCCTCCCTGTCGGTGAGAAATGTATTTGCTGATGGCTTTGATTTCAGGTGCCGCATCTGCCGGACAACAGGGGAGTCCCACCAACTGCATTACTTCATAATCGGGTATATCGTCTCCCATGTAAAGCACTTCTTCCGGTTTCAGGTTATATTTTTCTAACAGTTCCTTGTATTCACGGGTTTTTACGGCAGCACCTAAGTACACATCCTTTATACCCAGTCCTTCGTAGCGTTTCCGAACGGCTTCCGTCTTTCCTCCTGTGATAATGGCTACATGCAGTCCGCATTTCACAGCCAGCTGCAGCGCATAGCCGTCTTTGATATTGACAGAACGCATGGGTTCTCCGTCGGGATGTAAAAAGATTGTTTCGGCGCTCAGTACTCCGTCTACATCGAAAAACAGCGCTTTTATTTGAGTCAAATCGTAATTTATCATATCTGAAAAATTAAATGGTCAGTGATTGGTTGTTTCATATAAATGGATGTGTTCGCTCAGTAACCGATAGATTTCTGCCAGCTTAGGTTCTTCTTCCAGCATATTCAGGTGGCGGTTAATCACATTTTCATCGTAACGTCTTGCCGGACCGGTTTGTGCTTCTACCGGAGATAATTCATGTACCTTTCGGGCGGTTTCATCTATCAGTGGCAGCATAGATTCGAAAGGAAGTTGTTGTGCCTGAAGCAAATGTTGGCAGATGGCGTACATGTGATTGCTGAAGTTACAGGCAAAGACAGCTGCTATGTGCAGGTATTTACGTTGTTCTGAACTGGCTTCGTACACTTTCGGGCTAAGGCTTCTGGCTATTTCCTGAAGAAGGGATAAGTTTTCCGGTGAATTGGCTTCGAGGAAGAACGGTACTTCTTCAAAATTAACTTCCCGTTGTTTGCTGAAAGTCTGCATGGGGTAAGCCACTCCGTAATTTTTGAACTTTTCCTTCCATACTTCCATCGGCATACTTCCGGCAGTATGCAGGTACAGAGCATCCGGATTACAGTGGGCAAGTTGTGAAATGACTGTTTCCAAAACGGCATCTTTCACCGATACGATGTACAAATCAGCGTGTTCGTCTACTTGTTCCAGGCAGGTGGTCCACGCACATCCTAATGTCTGTGCCAAGGCTTCTGCCGATTCTTGTGTCCGGCTGTAAATTTGTGACAAGTGAAATCCCTTTTGCTGCAGAGCCTGAGCCAGATGAGTAGCTACATTGCCTGCTCCTATGCATACAATGGAAAAATCTTTTTTATTCATCATCCGCGTGAAGATAAGAAGTAAAGTAAAACTCCGATGACCAGCAAGGTGGCGGGCAGGAGGAAAGTCGACATCTGTCCCAGCAGAGAGATGACCAGTCCGATATTCTGAATCAGCCAGATACCTAATAAAATGAGTCCGACTGATTTGTCACTTTTGAACCACAGAAAAATAATGGCTGCATACAGTAACATCGTATCTTTTTGCATCACCCATGGCAGTCCGAGGTGACCAAATCCTACCCATTTGTCTATCAGGTAGAGCAGTCCTGTCAGTACAAGAAAAACGGCTGTAGCCCGATAGGTATCTTTGTGTTTGCCCGATGCTGCTGCCATTATTTCCCTCCGAATTTATTGATATGTACCTTTTCCCATTGCAGGTGGGACTCATCAAAAGGCTTGCGTTCCATCCCCTTGTGTCCTATAGCGATGACGGATAGCACTTGCAATTGTAAAGGAAGGTCCAACAGTTCATGGATATATTCGTTGGCCGGTGTGCCGTTGGCGGTAAATCTTTCTCTTACCTGTACCCAGCAGCTTCCCAGTCCCAGATCTTCTGCCTGAAGCTGAATCATGATTGACGCAATGGAAGCATCTTCAATCCACACATCGCTGGCGAGCGGGTCAGCAGTCACTACGATAGCCAGTGCAGCATCTTTTACAAATGCCGCTCCCGATTCCTTACAGAAAGATAACTTTTCCAGTGTGTCCTTGTCGTCTACGACGATGAACTGCCAGCAATTGGAGCGTTTGGAAGACGGAGCCATCAGGGCCGCCTTCAGTAATGTGAGCACCTGATCCTGTGTCAGTTCCTCATCTGTAAACTTTCGCATGCTTCGCCGGTTTCTGATTAAATCACTGAAGTTTTCCATAAAAATTTCGTTTGTTTGGACAAATATAAGGCTTCCCCGTTAAATCCTCAATAAAAAAATGTAAATTTGCATCACATGAACATCCGTTTAGCTACATATTATCATGCTAAGGATGTACCCGCCCTTCCGGGTTCAAACATCTTTCATTCTACAGAACTGTTTCATGTGCTGGAACAGACAAGGGGAGTTCGTCCGCTTTTGCTGGTAGCCTACGAGGGGAAATCTCCTGTGGGAAAGCTGTTATGTATCACTCGCCGTTCCACTAATCTGTTACGTTTTGCCGAAAAGAGTTATGCGTACGGCACAGGTGAATACTTTCCTTCCTCCTATCCGAAAGAACACATTTTTCAGGAACTGCTTTCCTACTTTACGCAGCAGTTTGCAGAGAAATCTTTTCTTTTAGAATTTCGTAATTTGGAAGAACCTTTGTTTGGTTACCGTTATTTCCGGCAAAACGGATATTTCCCGATACGCTGGCTTCGGGTGCGCAACTCTTTACACCATGATTCGTTGGACAAATGGATGAGTACCTCCCGCAAGCGGCAAATTCATCAGGGGCTGAAGAATGGAGCCGTAATTGATGTGGCACGTACAGAAGCAGATGTGCAGGCTTTTTTCAGTATGCTCAAACATTATTATTCGCCCAAGATTCATCGTTACCTGCCCGACATCGGTTTCTTCACTACTTTGCTGACGCATTCATCCCATTGCGGACGGATTTTTATCATTCGTTATAAAAACAAGATTATCGGAGGTTCGGTCTGCCTGTTTTCCGGGGAAGATGCCTATTTGCTTTTTTCCGGTGGGATGAGAAAAACGTATCCGCTGCAGTTTCCGGGAGTGCTTGCCGTATGGGGAGCCATGCAGTATGCCCGTGAGCACGGATATGCTCATTTTGAATTTATTGAAGCCGGGTTACCTTTCAAGAAATACGGTTTCCGTGACTTTATTCTGCGTTTCGGCGGAAAGCAGATGAGCAGTCGCCGCTGGTTTCATGTGTGCTGGAACTGGCTGAATCGTCTGCTGACAAAAATCTATGTATAGCCCCCTTTCCATACTTCTGTCAATGGATTAAACTCTTTTTAAACAACGGGATTTCTTTGAAAAAATCGTCAAAAAGTTTCTTTTTTCAGCACAATTTTCTTTTCTTTGTCTGTGTGTATATTAAACACGTACTTTAATTTAATACCCATAAAAAACAATTCTATTATGAAAATCTCTCACATTGAACATTTGGGCATTGCGGTCAACAGTATCGAAGAAGCCCTTCCCTATTATGAAAACGTCCTCGGATTGAAATGCTATAACGTAGAAACCGTAGAAGACCAGAAGGTAAAGACTGCGTTTTTGAAATGTGGTGACACAAAAATTGAATTACTGGAACCGACCGGTCCTGACAGCACGATTGCCAAGTTCATTGAAAACCGCGGCATGGGCGTACATCATGTGGCTTTTGCAGTGGAAGACGGAGTGGCCAATGCACTGGCACAGGCAGAAGGAGCAGGCATTCGTTTGATTGACAAGGCTCCGCGTAAAGGAGCAGAAGGCCTTCACATTGCATTCCTCCACCCGAAATCTACCATGGGCGTATTGACGGAACTTTGTGAAAAATAACCACCGGGAAAAGACCCTTATTTAATTATCAAATATAAATACTAATACCATGAGTAACCAACTTGAAAAAGTAAAAGAATTAATAGAGCTTCGCGCACAGGCCCGTCTGGGTGGAGGTGCGAAAGCCATCGAAAAACAACACGATAAAGGTAAGTACACAGCCCGCGAACGTATTTCCATGCTCCTTGACGAAGGCAGCTTTGAAGAAATGGACATGTTCGTACAGCATCGTTGCACAAACTTCGGAATGGACAAGAAGCATTATTTGGGAGACGGCGTCGTAACCGGATACGGAACAATCGAAGGCCGTCTGGTTTATGTTTTTGCCCAGGATTTCACGGTATCTGCCGGTTCCTTGTCTGAAACCATGTCACTGAAAATCTGTAAGGTGATGGATATGGCCATGAAGATGGGAGCTCCCTGTATTGGATTGAATGACTCTGGTGGTGCACGTATTCAGGAAGGTATCAACGCTTTGGCGGGCTATGCAGAGATTTTCCAGCGTAACATTCTGGCTTCGGGAGTTATTCCGCAGATTTCTGGTATTTTCGGTCCATGTGCAGGAGGTGCAGTGTATTCTCCGGCTTTGACAGACTTCACCTTGATGATGGAAGGTACTTCTTACATGTTCCTTACCGGCCCGAAGGTAGTAAAGACTGTAACAGGCGAAGACGTATCACAGGAAGACCTGGGAGGTGCCAGTGTACATTCCACTCGTTCTGGTGTGACTCATTTCACTGCTTCTACAGAAGAAGAAGGTTTGGCATTGATTCGTAAATTGTTGAGCTATATCCCACAGAACAACCTGGAAGAACCGCCTTATGTAGATTGTACCGACCCGATAGACCGTCTGGAAGATTCTTTGAATGAAATCGTACCCGACAGCCCGAATAAGGCTTACGATATGTACGAAGTAATCGGTGCCATTGTTGATAACGGTGAATTCCTTGAAATCCAGCGTGATTTTGCTAAGAATATCATTATCGGTTTTGCACGTTTCAACGGACAGTCAGTGGGTATTGTAGCCAACCAGCCGAAGTTCCTGGCCGGTGTGCTCGATTGCAATGCCTCACGTAAAGCTGCCCGTTTCGTACGTTTCTGCGATGCCTTCAACATTCCAATCGTATCACTGGTAGACGTTCCGGGATTCTTGCCGGGAACAGGTCAGGAATACAATGCAGTCATCCTGCACGGTGCGAAGTTGTTGTATGCATACGGTGAAGCTACTGTGCCTAAAGTAACAGTAACCCTTCGTAAGTCGTATGGAGGTTCTCACATCGTGATGAGCTGTAAGCAGTTGCGTGGCGATATGAACTATGCATGGCCTACTGCAGAAATTGCCGTGATGGGAGGAGCCGGTGCCGTAGAAGTGCTGTATGCAAAGGAAGCAAAAGACGCACCCGATCCGAAAGCCTTTATGGCCGAAAAAGAAGCCGAATATACCAAGCTGTTTGCTAACCCGTATAATGCAGCCAAGTATGGTTACATTGACGATGTGATTGAACCGCGTAACACACGTTTCCGCATTATTCGTGCTTTGCAGCAGTTACAGACTAAGAAGCTGAGCAATCCGGCTAAGAAACACGGTAATATTCCTTTGTAATAGTAACTAAAACTTGACAATGATGATGAAAACACATAAAATCGGAATATTTCTGGCCCTGTTTCTGCTGGTCGGGTTCTCGTCCTGTAAGGAACAGAACACCGCGTCCAAGTTGCTTATCAATGAAGTGTTGATTGATAACGAGAGCAACTTTCAGGATGATTATGGCATCCACAGCGGTTGGGTAGAAATATTCAATAGAGCTTACAGCAGTGCCGACCTGGCCGGATGCTATCTGAGAGTGAGCAGTCAGCCGGGCGATACTTTGTCTTATTTTATTCCCAAGGGAGATGTGCTGACTTTGCTCAAACCGCGTCAGCATGCTCTTTTCTGGGCCGACGGGGCACCGAGAAGAGGAACATTCCACACCAATTTTGTATTTAGCAAGACACAGGACAACTGGATTGGTCTGTACGATTCCGGTAAGAAATTGCTGGATGAGGTGGTAGTTCCCGCAGGTATGCTGCAGGCCGACCAGTCGTATGCACGCGTAGGCGACGGTACGACTACATGGGAAGTGAAGGGTGGAAGTGAAGACAAATATGTCACTCCGAGCACCAATAACCAGACCATCGAGAGCAATCCGAAGATGGAGAATTTCGAACAGCATGACCCTGTAGGTATCGGTATGGCTATTTCTGCCATGAGCGTGGTATTTACCGGACTTATCTTGCTTTACCTGTGCTTTAAATTCGTGGGCAAACTGGCGGTTAAGTTGCGTAAGCGTAACGCCATGAAAGCACAGAATGTCACCGACAAGCAGGAAGCAAAAGAACGTAAGTTGGGTGAAGCTCCGGGTGAAGTAATTGCTGCCATCTCTATGGCTTTGCACGAAGCACAGGGAGCTGACCACGATGTGGAAGAAACCATCCTGACCATCAGCCGGGTGAAACGAAGCTATTCACCGTGGAGTTCCAAGATTTATACATTGCGTGAAACTCCTCATAAGAAATAACCTCTAAAGCATAACGAAAACCATGAAAGAATACAGATATAAAATCAACGGAAATCTTTACAAGGTGACCGTGGGAGACATAGAAGACAATAATGTACATGTAGAAGTAAACGGAACGGCCTATACCGTAGAACTGGAAAAGAAAGCCGGTCCGAAAATCAAACCGGTAGTTCGTACGGCAGCTACTACGCCGGCAGCTCCTCCTCCAGCAGTGAGCCGTCCGGTTGTGGCAGGCAGCAAGTCGGGTATCAAGTCTCCGCTTCCGGGTGTCATTCTGGAAATCAAGGTGAAAGAAGGAGATACCGTGAAACGCGGTCAGACATTGCTCGTGCTCGAAGCCATGAAGATGGAAAACGACATCAAGGCCGACCGTGACGGTAAGGTAACCGCCATCAAGGTGAGCAAGGGAGAATCAATACTCGAAGGTACAGACCTTATAATCATTGAATAATTATGGGAGAATTTGCTAGTTTTTTACAGAATAACCTGGCCGATTTCTGGACCTATACCGGCTTTCATAACGCCACGCTCCAGCATGTGGTGATGATTCTGGTCGGTATATTCTTCATCTATCTGGCCGTGGCAAAAGAATTTGAGCCGATGTTGCTGATTCCTATCGGCTTCGGTATTTTGATTGGTAACATTCCCTTCAATATGGAGGCCGGTTTGAAAGTCGGGCTTTATGAGGAGGGTTCCGTATTGAACATTTTGTACCAGGGAGTCACGTCCGGCTGGTATCCGCCCCTTATCTTCTTAGGTATTGGTGCCATGACCGACTTCTCGGCCCTGATTTCCAATCCGAAGCTGATGCTGATTGGGGCGGCAGCACAGTTTGGTATCTTTGGTGCGTACATGATTGCCTTGGCTTGGGGATTTGACCCGATGCAGGCTGGAGCTATCGGTATCATTGGTGGTGCCGACGGTCCGACCGCTATCTTCCTTTCATCCAAGCTGGCACCTAACCTGATGGGAGCCATTGCCGTGTCGGCCTATTCCTACATGGCCCTTGTGCCGGTGATACAGCCACCTATCATGCGTTTGCTCACTACCAAGAAGGAAAGACTAATTCGCATGAAAGCACCTCGTGCCGTGTCACACACAGAAAAGGTGATGTTCCCAATTGTAGGTTTGTTGCTGACCTGCTTCCTGGTTCCTTCCGGTCTGCCTTTGTTGGGTATGCTGTTCTTCGGTAACTTGTTGAAGGAAAGTGGTGTAACCCGTCGTCTGGCTGAAACAGCCCGTGGTCCGCTGATTGATACCATTACTATTTTGTTAGGACTTACGGTAGGAGCTTCTACTCAGGCTTCTGAGTTCCTGACTGTGGATTCTCTGAAAATCTTCGGCTTGGGTGCTTTGTCATTTGTTATCGCTACAGCTTCAGGTGTGATTTTTGTGAAGATTTTCAACCTGATTCTTCCGAAAGGTGACAAGATTAATCCGCTTATCGGTAATGCCGGTGTATCTGCCGTGCCCGACTCAGCCCGTATTTCTCAGGTAGTAGGTTTGGAATATGATCCAAGTAACTACTTGTTGATGCATGCCATGGGTCCGAACGTAGCAGGTGTAATTGGTTCGGCAGTTGCTGCCGGTATCCTGCTGGGATTCCTGATTTAAAAATTGCGTTTATAAGATAGAAGGAGGGATGCATCGGGTGATGCATCCCTTTTTTTTATGCTTAATGGAGTAGGCGTAAAAACGCAAGTGCGTTTGTTTTTAAACGTAAGTACGTTTTACTTGAAACGCAAGTGCGTTTGAACTTAAACACAAGTACGTTTGGGATTGAACGCAAAGGCGTTTTGGCTTGAAGCACAAATACGTGCTGAGGTGTACTGAGATTTCTCTTTTTCTTCATTTGATTTTACCTTGTTTTATAAGTAAGCTTCGGTGTCTCATTGGTATAGAATGACTACTCTTTTTTAGGTATCTTTCAGGTGTTAGATGAGGTGAATCAGCAGGTTGAATTATTCCTGATTTTTATATGTGATAGCAAATCAGTGACTTATGCGATGTGCCTCTTGGACTATAAAGAAACTTCCTTCTACCTATAATTCAGTATCTTTTTGTTCGTGAAATTCGTAATTTTTAGGTATTGATAGACTTTTTTGTGTAGTCTACCTTTGCGATGTTCAAAAATCGCAGAGAAATGAAAAAAAAAGTTAGTTTATTTTTAGCCGCTTTTTGCTGTGCCGTAGGAGCTGTTTCGGCCAGTGAAGTTGATTCGGTGCAGGTGGCTGAAGTGCGTGGAAGTGTACCAGCACGCAAACAGCATACGTACAATGACGAATATACCCGTTTCCGTGTGGGAGGCTATGGAGAAGCTGTGGCCGGTTTTAAGGATTATGGCATCAACCGTTATTACGGAAATCCAAATGGAAACACCCGTGACCATCGGAACACGATTTCTATTCCACGCTTTGTGTTGGCAATGGATTATAAGTTTACTCCGAAATGGATTCTGAGCGCAGAAATCGAATTTGAAGCCGGAGGAACCGGGTCTGCCATGGAGCTGGAGAACTCGGAAAACGGCGAATATGAAACGGAAATGGAAAAAGGGGGAGAAGTGGCCTTGGAGCAGTTTCATATCACCCGTCTTATTCATCCGGCTTTCAATGTGCGGGCGGGACACATGATTGTGCCGGTGGGACTGACCAATGCACATCACGAACCGATTAATTTCTTTGGCACAGTGCGACCGGAGGGTGAAACCACCATCCTGCCCTCTACCTGGCATGAAACGGGTATTGAGTTTTTCGGTACGTTGGGAAAAGGATATGCCACTTTCGACTATCAGGTGCTGGTGGTGGCCGGATTGAATGCCAACGGGTTCGACCGGAATACCTGGGTAGCTAGCGGCAAGCAGGGCTTGTTTGAGGAAGATAATTTCAATTCTCCGGGTTATGTGCTTCGTGTAGATTACCGTGGAGTGCCGGGGCTGCGTGTGGGAGGTTCTTTTTATTATTGTGCCAATACGGCAGGTAATTCCGACAAGCCCAATTTCTACGAGGGACAGAAAGCACCACTACGAATTTATTCAGGCGACTTGCAGTACAAGAATGACTATGTGACCGTACGGGCCAATGTGGTCTATGGTAACCTGACGAACTCCAAATTTATCAGCAGCAAGAATGTACGTTTGTCGAACAACGCTTCTTACAGCCGCGTGGTTCCGGTAGCTAAAAATGCGGTCAGCTATGCCGGAGAAGTGGGTGTGAACCTGCGTTCCATTTTCAATCACAATCCCAAAGTTCCTGTGATTTATCCGTTTGTTCGCTATGAATACTATAATCCGCAAGAAAAAGGAGAAGCAGGGCAGACCATGGACTTGCGCAACAAGGTCAGCATGTGGGTGGCCGGGTTGAATTGGTTTGCTTTGCCTAATCTGGTAGTGAAGGCAGACTATACTACCCGTCAGATTGGTACAGGAAAAATGTTCGGTACCGGACCGTATACCAGTGAAAATGAGTTTTCCATTGGCTTGGCCTACATCGGCTGGTTTTTCAAGAAATGATTTATTAACTCCTAAAAAACTATTATGTATATGAAAAAGAATTTCTTTTATGCGGCAGCCTTGGCAATGGGGCTGACCTTTTCGATGACAGCGTGCAGCAACGAAGACACACCGACAGAACCGACCGATGCGGCCAACATTGACTATACGTCGGAAAACGCGACGAGCTGGAACAACTACATGAAGGCAGTAGTTACTTTACTCCGTAAAGATGCTTCCGACTTGTACGGGTACTGGGCTACCAGTTACAAGGGAGGTGAAAGCTATGCCGTGACCTTTAAAAATCATGGGGCACCATTTAACAGTGCGGGTTCTTGCGTGCAGCAAGTGATAGACGGTTGTGTAGATATTGCCAATGAGGTGGGAGAAACAAAAATCGGTGACCCGTATTCCAAATACCAGGCAGGGAAGGTGACAGAAGCCCTCTATGCCGTGGAATCCTGGTATAGCTGGCATTCGCGCGAAGACTATTCCAATAACATCGTATCTATCTGTAATGCTTTCTGTGGCGTACGCAGTGAGGCTTTGATTAGCGGAGCCGCTATCGATAAAACTCAGGTGGCCGCGCAATCCTTGTACACGGTATTGGTGAGCAACGGGCAGCAGGAACTGGCAGATAATACTTTGTCGGCTATCAAGAATGCTTACGATAAGATTTTAGCCATCCCGCAACCATTCCGTAACCATATCAACAGCGAACAGAGTCTGGCGGCTCAGGAAGCCTGCAGTGAACTGAGTGTCTTGTTGAAAGATAAGGTAAAACCGGCTTGTGATGCATTGCCGGAAGCAGTGCTAAGTCCGGTGGTAAAGAACTACGTGGATGTAGTGGTATTACCCACTTATTCAGACCTGAAAGACAGAGTGGCTACTTTGTATGATAAGGTGAATACGCTGGCAGCCAACCCAACCAACCAGGCTTTCAAGGATGCTTGTGATGCGTGGATTAGTGCTCGTGAACCGTGGGAGAAGAGTGAGGCTTTCTTGTTTGGCCCGGTAGCCGATCAGGGACTTGACCCGAACATGGACAGTTGGCCGCTTGACCAGGCTGCCATCGTGAACATCCTGAATTCTGGAGATTACAGCCAGATGGAATGGAGTGGCGACTACTCTGAAGACAGTGAAGCCATTTCTGCCGCACAGAATGTACGTGGTTTCCATACCCTGGAATTCCTGTTGTTCAAAGACGGACAAGCACGTACGGTAGATTAAGCATGAAGATAAATTTTTGATGAATGACAGGCAGGGGAGTAAAGAAGGGGAAGCCCTCCTTTACTTCCTCTGTATGTTTCCGAAAAAGAGAAGAATAAATGAGAATAGTAAAACTTTTGTTATACGGACTTTCCCCCTTTCTTCTATGGAGCTGTGAGAAAGAAGGAACCGACCAGCAGTACGTGGAGGTGCCGGAAGGCTTTGCACTGTCAGCCGGTACAGCTACCAATTTTCTGACTTCTTCGAAAGCTTACGACTTTGAAGCGTCGTGGCTGTCGGGTATTTACAGCAGCCGTTTCAACGACGGAGATGGATTGTATGACGATGTGCGTACCAGTAGTAACCAGGATGGCGGATTGGGTCCCGTGTATGCCGGTTATTCCTGTGGAAGTTGTCACCGGAATGCAGGACGTACCAAGCCTACCTTGTGGAGTGAAGGCGGTTCGGGAAATTACGGTTTTTCTTCCATGTTGGTATATATCACCCGAAAGAATGGAGCGTTCTTCCAGAACTATGGGCGTGTGCTTCATGACCAGGCTATTTATGGGGTGAAGCCGGAGGGGAAATTGTCTGTGAAGTATGACTATCAGACATTCGAATTTCCCGATGGAGAAACTTATGAGCTTTGCAAGCCGACTTATACCATTACGGAGTGGTATGCCGACAGTATCCGTCCGGAAGATTTGTTCTGTTCTGTCCGTATACCGTTACGTCATGTGGGGATGGGGCAGATGATGGCACTCGACCAGAAAGAAATCGAAGCATTGGCTGCCAAAAGTAATTACCCCGAATACGGCATTAGCGGACGGTGTAATTATATCAGTGAGCGTGGAGTAACTCGTCTGGGACTTTCGGGCAACAAGGCACAGCATGCCGATTTGACGGTGGAATTAGGATTCTCCAGTGATATGGGGGTGACCAACAGCCGTTATCCCGAGGAGATATGTGAGGGACAGATGCAGATGGACCAGGGCAGTATGATGGGACTTTCGTACGACCAGTTGGACGTGTCGACCGAGGACATGGAGGATGTGGACTTGTATATGCACTGCCTGGGTGTGCCGGCCCGCCGGAATGTGAATGATCCGCAGGTACAGAAAGGAGAACAGAAATTCTATGAGGCGAAATGCCATCTTTGCCATGTGACTACGCTGCACACAAAAGTAAGAGGAGCTACACTGCTGAACGGTACGGAACTGCCGTGGTTGGGCAATCAGACCATCCATCCGTATTCTGATTTTCTGCTGCATGATATGGGGTCGGAAATTATGGGTGTGGGTTTGAACGACAATTACGTAAGTGGTCTGGCCCGGGGTAATGAATGGCGTACCACTCCATTATGGGGCATCGGCTTGCAGGAAGTGGTGAACGGACATACCTATTTTCTGCACGACGGACGCGCCCGTAACCTTGTAGAGGCTATCATGTGGCACGGAGGAGAGGCGGAAGCTTCGAAAAACTTGTTTAAGCGCATGAGCAAGGAAGACCGTGATGCTTTGATTGCGTTTTTAAATTCACTTTAATCATTAAGTATAGAAACTGATAACTTATGAAAAAAATACTGACTGCCTTGTGTCTGTCTGCGCTAATGCCATTGGCAGCACTGGCACAACATGAAGAAGATACGGAAAATGGTATCGTGTCGCTGGCTGGAAGAGAGGGATTTACCATCGCTTCCAAGAAAGGAGATTTTGTGTTCAAGCCTTATCTGCTAGTGCAGACAAGTGCCAACTTCAACTGGTATGACGATGAAGGGCTGGACAAGGCCTATAATCAGGATAATGTGGCTAATTCCGGTTTTGCCATTCCTTATGCCGTGTTGGGCTTTACAGGAAAAGCGTTTGGAAAAGTGTCGTTCAACTTATCACTGAATGCAGCGGCTACGGGCGCAGCCTTGTTGCAACAGGCTTGGTTCGATGTGGAGCTGAAAAAACAGTTTTCTATCCGCGTGGGTAAGTTTAAGACTCCTTTTTCGCATGCTTACTTGACTACGTTAGGAGAAACCTTGATGCCCTCCTTGCCGCTGTCGCTGACCGCTCCGGTGATTCTGCCCTATTCGTTGAATGCCGTGACTCCCAATATCGGAACAGGATTCGATTTGGGAGTGGAAGTACACGGTCTGCTGGCGGACAAGTTTGGTTATGAAGTGGGACTATTCAACGGTACAGGTATTTCGGTGAATACGGCAGGAAAGACGTTCAGTGACGACTGGCACATTCCTTCCTTGCTTTATGCCGGACGTTTTACCTACATGCCCAAAGGAGTGATGCCCTCTACGCAGGGAAATCCTAACCGGCTGAACGAAGATAAACTGATGCTGGGAGTATCCACTTCATTGAATGTGGAGAGTGAAAACGAAAGTACGAACGATTACCGTGCCGGACTGGAGTTTGCCATGTTGAAAAGAAAACTCTATCTGGGAGCGGAAATGTATTACATGCACGTGGGCTTTACCAAACGGCAGAAGATTGACCAGGGGTATCACTTTCTGGGCGGATACGTGCAGGGAGGCTATTTCGTGACTTCCCGTCTGCAAGCTACGGCACGTTATGATTTCTTTAACCGCAACGGAATGGATACAAACGGATTCATGAATATGCCGGCCGTGGGAGTAAACTATTTCTTTAAAGGCTGCAACCTGAAACTGCAAGCCATGTATCAGTTTGTAGGGCGTTGGGGACATGATACACAACTTGACCGCGATAATGACGACTTGGGAATAGCGACCCATAATGCCACGGTGATGCTTCAGTACACGTTCTAAAAGGAAGGAGGGTGTGATGAAAAGAAAGGTATATGGATGGATACTCTTGGGGCTGGGAATCCTATGGCTGGTTTCCTGCGACGAAGGACGTATCTATGAAGCGGTGCCTGCCACGGCAGAAGGCGGACGTACGGTGAAGTTCACCGGAAAGGTAACGGGTATGGATACCTGGCCTTCCGGATATACGGTAGCCGTGGCCGGTTTTGATGCGAAGAGTGAATATGCACTGACTTCTGCCAATGTGATGCCTTCGCAGGCAGGAGAAGATGGTACGGTGCAGGTGGTGATGTCGGGAGTGACAGATGAAGTCACTCAAATCGAATTGTGCGTGATTAACCGCATTCGGGAGCGGGTAGTGACCTTTGCCAGGGTCGATTGCTCGGAAACGGCAGAAGACACGATTCGTATGGACGTGGGTGAACAGCAAGTCGGCATGTTCCAGGCTGTACAGCAGCAAGTGTTTGATTCCCGCTGTGCCAGTTGCCATGGAGGAAGCACTTCAGCGGCAGGGCACTTGTTTCTGACATCAGGGAAAAGCTATGAACAGCTGGTAAATGTCCCGTCTGTAGTGAATCCAGACGTTATGAGGGTGAAACCGGCAGATGCGGAAAATAGTTTTTTGTATCAGGTACTGCATGAAAACGGTCATGTGCACCATGACCATCAGGATATTCTTTCGGCTGAGCCGGTATTATTGAACTTGATAGATGATTGGATAAATGGAGGTGCCAAACCTTGAATATTAAAATAGTATGAATATGAGCCACAAACAACTACGAAACCACAAGTCACAAGAAAATACATTAGTAGAAATTTCACGTTTTGAACCGGCTGAAGGAGTCGCTGAATACCATGTGGTGATTCATGTTACTCAGCCTTCTTTGACGTATCAGGAGCAATTGGATACTTTGCTCGATACGTATTATCAACTGTTGGAGAATGAGTTGAAGGGAACTGTTGCCGTGTTCAAGCGTTATTTTTTAAGCGATGCCGCCAATCAGGCCGACTGGCTGGCGGTACAGGTGCCGGAAAGCTCGGTCTGTGCCTGTTCGATTGTGGAACAGCCCCCGCTGAACGGAACAAAAATAGCTTTATGGGTATATCTGCAATCCGGAGTGCAATGTCGTGCGCTGGAAAGCGGATTGTTCGAAGTGGCACACGGGGCTTACCGCCATCTGTGGGGCGGTTCGGCTTGTAATCGGGCGGCCAATTCGGAATACCAGACCCGCTTGCTGCTGAATGATTATATCCTGCAACTGATTGCACAGGGAGGGCATCTGGCCGAGAACTGCATTCGTACCTGGTTTTTTGTACAGAATGTAGATGTGAATTATGCTGGAGTGGTAAAAGCCCGTAACGAAGTGTTTGTGACGCAGGGCTTGACACCACAAACACATTATATAGCCAGTACCGGTATCGGCGGGCGTCATGCCGATAAGCAGGTGCTGGTACAGATGGATACGTATGCCGTATTGGGTATCCGTCAGGAGCAGATTCATTATTTATATGCACCGACTCATCTGAATCCTACGTATGAGTATGGAGTAAGTTTTGAGCGTGGTACGTATGTGGATTATGGCGACCGACGTCAGGTTTTCATATCCGGTACGGCCAGTATCAATCACAGGGGGGAAGTGGTGTATCCGGGTGATATCCGGAAACAGACCGAACGCATGTGGGAAAACGTGGAGACCTTGTTGAAGGAAGCAGAAATGTCGTTCGATGACATCGGACAGATGTTGGTTTACCTGCGCGATGCGGCAGATTATGCCGTGGTGCGGGAGATGTTCGACCAGCGTTTCCCGGAAATGCCAAAAGTGATTCTATTGGCTCCTGTCTGTCGTCCGGGTTGGCTGATAGAGATGGAGTGCATGGGCACAAAAATGATGAAGCATACACCGTATCCTGATTTTTAGTTTGTATGAAAGAACGTCTGTGGAAAAACGTCTGGGTAGTTCTTTATGTGGTGCTGATGGGAGTATTGGCCATAGCTACTTTTTTAGAACATGCATACGGAACAACTTTTGTCCAGACACATATATATCATGCTTGTTGGTTTTGTGGCTTGTGGGGTGCGCTGGCTTTCGGGCTTGTGCGGGCATGTGGCAAATGCCGGCTGTGGAAGCGTCTCCCGGTCTTGTGGTGGCATGGTTCTCTTTTAGTAATACTGGGAGGGGCCATGCTTACCTATCTGACAGGCGAAAAAGGGTATGTACATCTGGTGCAGGGACAAGAAGTGAAGAGTTTTATCCGGACTTCCGATCAGCAAACGAGGATGTTGCCTTTCAGCCTTTCTCTGGACAGCTTCAGGGTGGTTTATTATCCGGGAACGGAAGCCCCTTCTGATTACAAGAGTTACGTGAGTTATAAAGTGAATGGAAAATGGAAAGAAGAGGTAATTTCAATGAATCACATTCTTTCTGTAGAGGGTTATCGTTTTTATCAGTCATCATACGAACCGGATTTGTCTGGAAGCTGGTTGAGTGTAAACTATGACCCTTGGGGAATTGCTGTGACCTATGCCGGGTATTTGTGTCTGGCTTTCTCTTCCTTGTGGTTGTTAGGTAGCCGGAAGGAGACATTTTTCCGTTTGTTACGTCATCCGCTATGGAGAAAAACGGGACTGGTATGGCTAGGAATATGCGCTTTCCAGTTGATAGCTCAAGCTCGTCCGGTCAGTGTCCTGGCTCGTCAGGATGCGGAAAAGCTGAAGATGCGTCAGGTGATATACCACGACCGTGTGGCGCCCTTCCATACCCTGGCCCGTGACTTTGTTATCAAGTTGAGTGGAAAACCTTCTTATCATGGTTTGACACCGGAACAGGTGGTGGCCAGTTGGTTACTTTATCCCGAAGAATGGCAGCACGAACCGATGTTTCGAGTGAAAAGTGAACGGTTGAGGCAGGAATTGGGATTGAAATCGGAGTATGCCGCACTGGTAGACTTGTTCGATGGAAAGACCTATCGATTGGAGAGGTTGTTGCAGAGACTACAGGACGAAGTGCGAAATACGCATGAGAAAGGCTGGTTGGAGAACCGTCAGGCAAAAAAGTTGGAAAAAGAAGTGCTGGAACTGGATGAGAAGGTCGGTATGGTACTGATGCTTCAGAAAGGTACTTTTATCCGTCCTTTGCCGGAGGATGGAAGTGTCACTCCGTTATCTCCGTTAAGAATACGTGCAGAGATTTTCTATCATGCGGTACCGTTTACTAAAATTTTGTTTATGGCTAATCTTTCTTTAGGTTTGCTAGCTTTGGGCTGGTGGATCTATTCCTGTGTGATGCAAGAAGGCGATAAGGCAAGAAACTGGAGGAGTAGGTGGCGATGGATATGGGTGTGGGCTGTATGGATGGCCTGTCTGTTTCATTGGACTTCTTATTTGCTTCGTTGGTATATTGGAGGACGGATTCCTTTGGGAAACGGACACGAAACGATGCTTTTTTTAGCGGGATTTCTGTTATTGTGTACTTGTATATGGCAGCGGCGCTTCTCGTTTTTGCTTCCAGCCGGTTTATTGCTTTCCGGTTTTACCTTGCTGGTAGCTTATCTGAGCGAGATGAATCCGCAGATAACCCCGTTGATGCCGGTATTGCTGTCACCCTGGTTGAGTCTGCATGTATCATTGATTATGGTGTCGTATGCCTTGTTTGCTTTGATGTGTCTGTGTAGTATCCTGGCACTGGGTATTCGGCGGCATACGTGGCAGCGGCAACGGCTGACTTTATTTTGTCGGGTCTTGCTTTATCCGGCAGTGTTGTGCTTGGGAATCGGAATTTTTATCGGTGCGGTATGGGCCAACGTGTCCTGGGGAAGCTATTGGGCCTGGGACCCGAAAGAAGTCTGGGCTCTGATTACTTTCATGCTTTATGGAATGGCTTTTCATGTGCAAAGTATCCCTCGTTTCAGAAATCCGTACTTTTTTCATTGGTTTTTAATCGTTTCGTTCTCTGCCATACTGATGACCTATTTCGGCGTAAACTATGTACTCGGAGGAATGCACAGTTATGCCGGATAAGTGATAGCTTTTTATCCTTTTGGGCGAATGATTTGTTTATTGATAGTTTTTCATTACCTTTGGATAGTGAATTTAAAAATGGACGAAGTATGAAATCTTTGAATTATGCATTAGTCAGTTCGCTCTGTGCATTAGTTATCGGTATATTATTGGTCACATGGCCAGATGTAGCAGTGAGTTATTTGGTAATTACTATCGGGGTGTTGTTCCTTATTCCCGGACTGGTCGGATTGTTTTCTTATCTGGCCCTGTTGAACAAGAGTAAGGCGGATGCTCCTCGTCCGGTTTTCCCTATAGTTGCGTTAGGCAGTACACTTTTCGGTGTATGGCTGATTATCATGCCTTCTTTCTTTGTCGGAGTGCTGATGTATGTGTTAGGCATTCTGTTGGTGTTGGGCGGTATCAGTCAGTTGGCTAACCTGATTGCTGCACGTTCATTCATGCCGGTTCCATTTGGGGTATATATAGTGCCCGTATTGATTTTGGCGGCGGGAATCACAGTCCTGTTCAATCCGTTTGCCACGGCTGAGATACCCTTTATTGTGTTGGGAATTTCTTCCATTGTATATGCATTGATGGATATGGTCCGTTTGTTGCGTTTCCGCAAAAAGAACAAGAACATACAAGATGTGACACCTATAGAAGAAATTAAGGAATGAAGCGATTTGACAGACTTGATTTGTTACCGGAAGGCCAGGATATGGTGGCGGGTATAGACATGACGGGTGGTTTTTACCGCTTGTTCCAGACTTCGGCACCTTTTCCGGGATGTGCTTTTCTGCTCTGTCTTAGAGGCAGTTGCCGGGTGAAAATCCATTTGACATGTTATGACTTGAAAGAAGGGTCTTTGGCCATTATATTCCCGGGAGTATTTTTTCAGATTCAGGAGCAGAGTAAGGACTGCCGGTTTATTTTTGTCGGTTTTTCCAAAAAACTGATAGAAGGAGCCAAGTTGTTTTCTTATACCGTGGAGTATACTCCTTATATCTTTGAGCGACCGGTAATTGAGATGAAGAAAGACGTATATGAACTGTTCCGGGATAGTATCCGTCTCTTGATTCGCCGGCAGAAGATAAAAGAAGAAATGAGCGGAATGCAAATCAGTTTGATTTATACGCAGCTGCTTCTTTCTTTAGGCAGTGTATACAAGAAAAGAGGAGAGGAAGAAGATTCACCGAGATACAATCGAAATCAGGAAATTGTAAAGGAACTGGTTCGTATTATTGTGCAATATTATAAAACGGAACGCAATGTGTCTTTTTATGCCGAGAAGCTGCATCTTTCGCCACAGCATCTGAGTACAACGGTGAAGAAAGTTACCGGAAAGACCTTGACCGACATTCTTTCTTCGTTTATCATACGCGATGCCCAGGCTAAGCTTCGTTCTACGGATATGACGGTACAGGAAATAGCCTATTCGTTGAATTTTTCGGATATTTCCTTCTTTGGGAAATACTTCAAACGTTATACGGGCATGTCGCCCAAGCAGTATCGGAACATGTAAAAACAATAAGGGGCAGGTGTATTTGTTTACGCCTGCCCTTATTGTTTTTGAAGATAATCTTTTATTCAAACATTGGAGTGATATATTGTGTCAGCAGGTATCCTCCGCCTACCAGCCAGATGTAAAGCAGTCCTGCTAGCAAGAACGGTTTGGCACCAGCTTGTTTGAATTTCTCCAGACTGGTATCTGTACCCAGTGCTGTCATGGCCATTGTCAGCATGAAGGTATCGATGTACTCAATGGCACCGTTCAGTGGAATATCTTTTACGGTCTCGGCTCCTGTAAGGTATTGCAGCAAGGAGTTCAGACAGATGATACCGATGAATCCAAATGCAAACCAGGGAATAGTGATTTTGCTCTTTTCGGCTTTACCTTCAGGATTTGCTTTTTTCCGTCCTGCCAATGCAAAGCTCATGATGACCAGTACCGGTGCCAGCATCATGACGCGAATCATCTTGGTGATGGTAGCTGTTCCGGCAATTCCTAATGAATCGGTCGGGTCCATGGCATTTCCGGCTCCTGCTACGTGAGCAACTTCATGCAGGGTACTTCCTGTATAGATGGCTACTCCCGTATCTCCCAGTGCATCCAGCATACCGGCACGGTACATAATCGGATAGAGGAACATGGAAATGGTTCCGAAAATGACTACCGTAGATACGGCAATGGCCGTTTTATGTCCTTCACATTTTACCACCGGTTCTGCACCCAATACGGCTGCTGCTCCACAGATGGCGCTACCGGTAGCTGTCATGAGAGAAGTATCTTTGTCCATTTTCATCAGTTTGCCCAGCCAGATGCCCAGGAAAATAGTACCGGCTACGATGATGGTATCGATAACCACTGCAGGGAGTCCTACGGCGGCTACTTGTGTCAGTGTCAGACGGAATCCGTAGAGTACGATACCGGCACGCAGCACCTGCTTGGTGCAGAACTTGATACCTGGAACCCATGTCTCAGGCAGTTTGTTGCGCAGGCTGTTGGCATAAAGCATTCCCAAAATGATACCCACAATCAGTGGACTGAAAGAAAGACTTTTCACGAAGGGGATTTCGGCAATGTAGAAGGCTGCAAAAGAAAATAATGCAATCAATAAAATACCATGGAGGGTATTGGCTCTGTTTCCTTTCTTGAACATATCAGTTTGTTTTTAGTGATTTTGATTTTATTTCGGGCGCAAAGATAGAAGATTTCCATGGAATGTCCTATTTACATTTTTTTATGCGTGATAACCAAAAGTAATAATGTGTATTGTCCTGACCTTTATTCGGTGGTTTTGTGCTTCTTGCTTTTTATGCTATCTTTGCATGGAATTAAAAATGGAAAAGAAATGAAATTATTGATCAAGTCATGTCTGGCGGTGGCTTTATTTGCTGGCATCTGTCTGGCTGGATGTAAGGAAAAGGACATGTCAATGAAAATGAACAATCCGCGCAATATCAGGGGAGTTATCAGCTATAAACGTTCGTTTGGAGATTTGAATGATGTGCAACTGGCTACAGCCAAGAAAATAGGTATCCGTCCTATCAGTACCCGTGAAGAGGCGGAAGAAATGAAGGACCGGTTGATTGAAATTGCCGCTTGTGAACGGTATGGTCTGGACTCTTTGACGCATTCAATTCCCTACCTGATACCTCAGGCCAGTGCGCTGCTGGATACCATCGGAGTTAATTTCTTGGATTCACTGGAAAACAAAGGACTGAACCCCAATAAAATCATTGTAACGTCTGTGACTCGTACGAAGGATGACGTGAAGCGTCTGCGGAGAACCAATGGAAATGCTTCGCTGAACTCCTGTCATTTTTATGGAACGACATTTGATGTGAGCTGGAAGCGTTTTGAGAAGGTAGAAGACCCCGATGGTCGTCCTATGCAGGATGTAAGTTCGGATACATTGAAGCTGGTGCTGTCGGAAGTGTTGCGTGACCTTCGTAAGGCAGACCGCTGTTATGTGAAATACGAGTTGAAACAAGGTTGTTTCCATATTACCGCCCGATAATTAAAGAAGTTATGTTCAGATATTTCATTTATTTGGCCTACGACGGTACTAACTATCATGGCTGGCAGATACAGCCGAACGGAAGTAGTGTGCAGGAAACGCTGATGAAAGCGCTGCATACTTTCTTGCGGGATGAGGCCATTGAAGTGGTGGGGGCCGGACGTACGGATGCCGGAGTACATGCCCGCCTGATGGTGGCACATTTTGATGTGGAATGGATGCTGGATGAAGATACGGTGACGGATAAACTGAACCGTTTGTTGCCGCCGGATATATCGGTGTACCGTGTGCGGAGAGTGAATCAGGATGCGCATGCCCGTTTTGATGCGACTTATCGTACGTACAAATACTACGTTACCACACAGAAGAATCCGTTTAACCGGGCATATTGCTGGCGTTTGTTCCAGCCTTTGGATTTTGCAAAGATGAATGAGGCAGCACAGACCTTGTTCGATTACACGGATTTTACGAGCTTCAGTAAATTGCATACGGATGTGAAAACCAATAACTGCAAGATTATGCACGCCCACTGGGAGCAGGTAAGCGAAACGGAATGGGTATTTACCATTCAGGCAGACCGTTTCTTGCGGAATATGGTTCGGGCCATTGTTGGTACGCTGGTAGAAGTGGGACGCGGCAAACTTTCGGTGGAAGGTTTCCGGAAGGTGATAGAAGAGAAGAACCGCTGCAGTGCAGGTACATCCGTACCGGGACATGCACTCTTTTTGGTCGATATAGGCTATCCGGATGAATTATTCCCGCTGGGTTAGTCTTTCTCTGTAAGATATTTCCAGAAACGGACCGGCATATCCTTTTTGTGTTTTACGGGATTCAGTCGGGATTGAATACATACACTGTGAAAATAGCTTTTCCAGCCCTCCTGGAAAAGCTTTTCATTTTTATCCAGCAGCTCATCTTCCAACTTGCCATGTCGCAGGAAGGCAGCACGAGAGTCTTCAAATGTAATTTCGTTAACCTCTTTCAGGTCGTAATAGTAGCCGTAGCGACGGCGTGCATCGTAGATTATCCATGGCTGGTCGGCAAACCGGTCGCGAAAATGATAGATGGTCAGTGGATAGACGTTATAAAGAGGTTCCATGATACCGAAATATACCTGGTCGGCTGTTTTTTGAAAGCGCATGAACTGAAGTACTCTCATTCGCTCGTCTGCTACTTTTTTGCTGAGCTGATACACTCCTAACACATCTGGGTCTGCGAAATTTTGTTCGATAGAGGCCGGTGCATCGATTACTTTCCGCATGTAGCGAAAAAGGAGCATGGCTGCTTCCGGTGTTTCCGAAAGCCAGCAATAGGTAAGGGAGGCAAGTGCTCTTCGGGAAAGTTTACGTGATAACAGTTTCCAAACCCGTTCTGTCTTTTCCGCATCTGTTACCACCTGATGTACCTCCTCATGAAAAAGCGGAAGCGGTTCCTTCTCTGTAAGCAGCAGGTCGGGAAAAGTCCGGCGATAATAGGCATCGAACAGGGCGGTAAGCAGACCTTCAAAAGTGGAATCGTATTGAAAAACTGTCATGGTTTATGAGAATTTCGTATCTTTGTGTATAGAGGATTTCAGGGAGCAAAAGTAGTAAAAACGATAAACTGAAACAAAAGGAATAGTTTTTTGTTATATAATAAAAACAGATTAAATGATGAATTACAAATCTATGCTCTTGGGACTGATGGCCACAGTGGCCGTCTTCCAGTCACAGCCTGCTCAGGCTTGCACAGGTATCACCTTGACAGCAAAAGACAGCACACGCATTCTTGCCCGTACCATTGAATGGGGTGGAAGTGACTTGAACAGTTGCTATGTGGTGGTGCCACGTGGCTATACGGTTCAGTCGTATGTGCCCGGCGGACAGGATGGCATGAAATTTACGGCAAAATATGGATATGTGGGCCTTGCGGTAGAACAAAAGGAGTTTGTGGCAGAAGGTTTGAACGAAGAAGGTCTCTCTGCCGGTCTGTTCTATTTCCCGAATTACGGACAGTATGAAGCGTATAAAGCAGAGTATAAATCGTCTTCCATTGCCGATTTGCAGTTGGTTTCCTGGGTATTAGGCAACTGCAAGACGGTGGATGAAGTGATGGAAAGCCTGAAGCAGGTACATGTAGTGGCCATTGACCCGCGTGCATCGACTGTACACTGGCGTTTTGCCGATGTGTCAGGACGTCAGGTGGTATTGGAAATCGTAGACGGTGAATTGCATTTCTTTGAAAACAACTTGGGAGTACTGACTAACTCTCCGGGATTTGAATGGCAACTGACCAACCTGAATAATTACGTCAATCTGTATCCGGGCAGTGCCCAACCTCAGTCGTTAGGGAATGTGGCTCTTCGTTCTTTCGGGGCTGGAAGCGGATTCTTGGGTATTCCCGGTGATGTGACTCCTCCCTCCCGTTTTGTGCGGGCTGCCTTTTATCAGGCTACAGCTCCTGTGCAGGATAATGCCCGTCAGACCGTACTTCAAGGATTTCAGATTTTGAACAACTTTGATATTCCATTGGGAATTGAGTTTGCGGAAGGAAAAGTGCCTGTCAATATCCCAAGTGCTACACAGTGGACTTCGGCCACGGATATGCGGCATCGGATGATTTATTATCGTACCATGTATAATTCTGCTATACGTAGCATTGATTTAAATAAGATTGATTTTCAGCGTGTCAAGTACAGAGCGGTACCATTGGATACCATAAAGGAACAGCCTGTAATGGAAGTTTCTATCCGCTGAAAATGTAGAATGCATAAAAGTAAGGAAGCTGCCTTCACTCGTTTGTGGGGGCAGCTTCTTCTGTATCTCCAAAGTCGAAACTCAGCTGACGTTCGTCTATCTTCTTGCGGGGAGTAGGGAGTAGAAGTTTCCGTACTCCGTAGGCACCTAGCTCATGAATGGTCTTTTCGGGCAGCTCATTGCAGGTGATGAAGTATTTGGCTTTCTTCATGACGGCTCCCATCTTCTTCAGTTCGTAAAATCCGATACGGGAGAAACGGCGGGAAGCCACAATCAGGCGGGCCGATTTTACTCCGATGCCCGGCACACGCAGGATGGCTTCATAATCGGCGGTCTGTATATTGACGGGGAAGAACTCCGGATGGCGAAGGGCCCAGGCCAGTTTCGGATCAATCTCCAAGTCCAGATTAGGACTCTGGTCGTCCACTATCTCATCTACCTTGAACTGATAGAAACGCAGCAGCCAGTCGGCCTGGTAAAGACGGTTTTCTCGTACCAGAGGCGGTTGCTTCAAGGTAGGAAGTCGCTTGTCATACGTATTTACCGAAATATAGCCTGAATAATACACTCGTTTCATGGTAGGTTCTTCATACAGCGAAGAAGATACCTGCAAGATATCCTTGTCTGTTTCGGGGGTGGCTCCTACAATCATCTGGGTACTTTGTCCGCCAGGAGCAAAGCGGGGAGTGTGACGATAGTGCTTGCGCTCTTCCTGATAGGTCTGTATGCCTTGTTGAATGTATTTCATCGGAAGATACACACTCTGGTGATCTTTCTCCGGTGCCAGCAGTTTTAAATTCTTTTCTGTCGGAATCTCCAGATTGACACTGAGACGGTCGGCATATAGTCCGGCTTCCCGTACCAGTTCTTCACTGGCACCGGGGATACTTTTCAGGTGGATGTAACCATTGAAACGGTGCACCAGCCGCAGGTCTTTGGCCACCCGTACCAGGCGTTCCATGGTGTAGTCGGGATTGCGTACTACTCCTGAACTGAGAAATAATCCTTCTATATAATTCCTCCGGTAGAACTCCATGGTCAGTTCCACCAGTTCTGTGACGGAAAGAGTGGCCCGTGGAATGTCGTTGCTCACCCGGTTGATGCAGTAGGCACAATCGTAGATGCAGTAGTTGGTCAGCATAATCTTGAGCAGAGAAATGCAGCGTCCGTCTTCCGAAAAGCTGTGACAGATGCCCCATCCTCCTACTGTATTGCCTACTCCTCCCCGTGTGTTTTTGCGGGAAGTACCGCTGGAAGCGCACGACACGTCGTATTTGGCGGATTCAGTCAGGATTTTTAGTTTTTGTATTACCTGTTCGTTCATTTCATTCAAAGTTAGAGAGAGTTTTTGAATTGTGCAATGAGTTTGGGATTTTTGTCGTACCTTTGCGGCGGTTTACAAAAATCAAGAAAACATGTGGTTATTACTGGCTTTTTGCTCAGCGGCGTTGCTGGGCTTTTATGATGTCTTCAAGAAAAAATCATTGGCAAACAATGCGGTTCTTCCGGTACTAGGACTGAATACGCTTTTTTCGAGTCTGATTTTTCTACCGTTTATTTTAGTTTCGTACTTTCATCCGGCGGCGTTGCAGGATACGCTTTTCTACGTGCCTTCGGCAGGTTGGGAGGTGCATAAGTTCATTATCCTGAAATCGTTTATCGTGCTTTCTTCGTGGACGTTCGGTTATTTTGGTATGAAACACCTGCCCTTGACCATTGTCGGCCCCATCAATGCTACCCGTCCGGTCATGACGCTGGTAGGTGCCTTGCTGATATTTGGTGAACGCCTGAATGTGTACCAGTGGATTGGTGTGCTGATGGCCATCATTTCGTTCTTCATGCTGAGCCGTTCAGGAAAGAAAGAAGGAATCGATTTCAAGCACGACAAATGGATTTGGTTTGTGGTGCTGGCGGCTGTGTTAGGTGCTGTCAGTGGTTTGTACGATAAATACCTGATGGGACGCTTCAACAACATGGTGGTACAGGCATGGTACAATGTGTACCAGCTTTTCCTGATGGGAGGAGTGCTGATGTTCTTGTGGTGGCCCAAGCGGAAAAGCAGTACACCGTTTCACTGGGACTGGTGCATTATCCTGATTTCCGTATTTTTGTCGGCAGCTGATTTCGTGTATTTCTATGCGCTTGGTATGGACGGGGCCATGATTTCCATCGTGTCTATGGTGCGACGGGGAAGTGTGGTGGTTTCCTTCCTGTTTGGTGCCATGATATTCCGTGAGAAGAACCTGAAGAGCAAGGTGGTCGATTTGATTTTAGTGCTGATTGGTATGTTCTTCCTCTACTTAGGAAATGTATTAGGATAATTACAAGGTGTTTTTTTGAACAGATTGGCAGATGTGTCAGTACTTCCTTGGCAGTACTCCAGTACTTTCTAATCAGTACTCTGGTACTTTTACGGCAGTACTGCAGTACTTCCTAAGAAGTACTGGGAAAAGATGATTGTTCGGATACTTTTGTCCGAAGAAGGCTGGTGTAATATCTTGATAAGATAAAAAATGCCGGAGCGTACTTTTTTACGTTTCGGCATTTTTATATCCTGTCTTGGACAAGGCCTTTTTTAGTTTCGCATGTATTTCTTCATACCCTCGGTAGAGTAAGTCTGCAATTTCCCGTCTTTGTCCGAGTAGATGAAATAGGCATCTAGCTCAGGATGGGCACTGCAGATGGCCTTGGCTGAATCCAGTCCCAGTACCATGAAGGCAGTGGCGTAGGCATCGGCTGTGGCACAGTCCTTGGCGATGACGGTAGATGAAAGAATATTGTGCTGTACCGGGTATCCCGTGCGAGGGTCGATGGTATGTGCATACTTCTTTCCGTCTTTGTAATAGAAGTTACGGTAGTTGCCCGAAGTAGCCATACCGGCATTGGTAATTTCTAATACGGTCTGCAGTTCCTGATTGACAGACAAAGAATCGTCAATAGGTTTGTTCACGCCGATACGCCAGGTTTCCATTTTGCTGTTCTGTCCTTTCAGTACCAGTTCTCCACCAATGTCAATCATGTAATTCTTGATACCTTTACGGTCGAACAACCGTGCCACACAGTCTACACCAAATCCTTTGGCGATAGAACTGAAGTCAAGCATCATGCGTGGGTCGGCTTTAACCACTTCTCCTTCTGCATTAAGCTGTACTTTGTCGATGCCTACAAACTGGCGCAGGCTGTCGATGGTCAGCGAATCGGGAAACTGGGAATGTTTGAACCCGAATCCCCATGCGTTGACCAGTGGGGCTACGGTGACATCATAGGCTTTTCCGGTCTCGTTGGAGATAGTCTTGGCCAGATTGAACACATACGCAAACAGGCTGTCGGCACGCATGTCTGTATTGTGGTTGATATGCGTGATGACCGACTGCTTGTTGAACGGCGACAAGGAATTGTCCACCTTTTGCAGTTCTTTCTCAATTTCCGCTTTCAGGTTCTCAGATGACTGGTAGGTAATCTTATATACCGTACCGAATACCAGTCCCTGGTCGGTCTGGTAAGGAGATTGTTTTCTCAGAATCAGTACCGTTCCTACGATGAGCAATACAAGAAACGGCAACTGCCATTTTAAGTTGTTTTTGTTCATGATTTTATTGCAAGAATAAATGTTCTACTAATATTTTGATACCGATGCCAATCAGCACCAGTCCCCCGAAGATTTCCACCCGCAGGTGAAAACGCTTGCCGAAGAATACGCCGATGAGGCTTCCTGCCAGTGAGAGTACGAAAGAGGCAATTCCAATACTGGTCAGAGGCATCCAAAGACTTTCCAGTTGTTTGAATCCGGCAAAGGCAAACGAGATACCGATGGCCAATGCATCAATACTGGTGGCTACAGCCAATGCCAGTGTCACTTTCAGGCTGGTAGGGTTGAAGGAAGCAGTCTCTTCTTCTTTAAACTGCGCACGTATCATGCGGATACCTAAAAATGCCAATAGGGCAAAGGCAATCCAATGGTCGTAGGCTTCAATCAGATGCTGGAAACGGCTGGCACCTAACCATCCCAAGAAGGGCATTAGTGCTTGAAAGAGTCCGAAGAAAAAAGCCATTCGTAAAAACGTGCCCCATTGAATGCGGTGCAAAATAATTCCGCTGGTTACGGATACGGTGAAACAGTCGATAGCCAGACTGACGGACAATAAGATGGTTTCGATTAAATTCATGTGAATCAGAAGGGGAAGTTGTAAATGAGATTATACGTCAAGTTAAAGCTGCTCCCGGCATTTTTCCCGAATCCGGGCACATACCATGGAATGGAATTGTCATGACCTTCCACGTTCATTCTCATTTTATATCGCACGCTCCAGCCCATGCAGAAACCTTTGTATATTTTCACTTTAAGTCCGAGCACTCCTTCTAGCCAGCTGGCTCTGCTCTTCATATCGGAATAAGCAAACGGATAGGAGACTTCTCCACCATAGTTGGGGTCGGTCATGCTGGGGCCGTCTACATCATAGCTGAAAGAACTCATGCCGTAGCGAAGACCCACATACAAATAACCCGGGAGATGTGTCTTTTTGTAAAACACATTATAATCCATTCCGATACGGAAGTAAGGAGCGGAAGTCTTGTAGTGCAGGTTGTTTCCGTCATTTATGGCATCTGCCTTTCCGTATCCCACTTCAATGACGGGAAGAAAGCGATTTTTCAAGTTGGCTTGTACGGCAATTTCAGTATTCAGAATGTCGCTGCCTAACAGGTAACTTCCCAGTCCGGCAATTTCCACTCCTATGCTCGTGCCCTGATAGAACGGGACAGACTCTGTCGGCTCAGCTTTCTTCTTGTCTTCCTTTTTAATCTCTGCGGGAGTTGCTTTATGTACGCCCGGTTTCTGTGCCTGCAAGGGAGAAAGCAAAAGACAGCTACTCGTTAGTATCAGAAATAGTGAAATATATCTTGAAATTCTCTTTCTCATAATTATCTATGTTCGGATTGGTAATGACAAGCGAATCGAGCATACGGGTAGTAGTTTCCGCACCGGTGACTTCATAAAACATCATGGTACCGCAATCCAGGTTGATAAAGTAAGGAATATTGCGGTGGGTGATTGTAAGGACGTCTCGCTGGCGGTTGGCATACTGAAGGATAAACCGGGTTTGTTCTCCGTAGCTGAGCGGTAGGCTGAGCGTACTTGTGTTGGTTGACTTATTAATCAGCGTGTCGTAAATTGTCGTATCAGCGGTCTCCAACTGCCCGATGACCGTCAGTGTATCGGTGTACTGCACAGACCGTCCATATTGGTCAACAAATGCAAACTGGGCATACGCCAGTGCATTGGGCGGACAGTTTTCCACTTCACAAGCTGGGAAAAAGGAAACGACTGCCACCAAGAGGATACCTAATACAATCGGTAGTTTCTTCATTATTCAATTTCTTTCTCGATTTGATAGTTGTTTCTTTCAGGAGAATTGCGTGCAATCAGTTCTCCGATAAATCCGGCCAGGAAAAGCTGGGTCCCTAATATCATGGTGGTAAGTGCCAGGTAGAAATAGGGACTTTCAGTTACCAGGCGATAAGGATTGCCGCAATACATGTCATAGAGCTTGGTAGCGCCTACTACAACGACAGCGATAAATCCCAGGATGAACATGATGGAACCTAAGAAGCCGAAGATGTGCATCGGTTTCACGCCGAAGGTAGACAAGAACCACAAGGTAAGCAAATCCAGATATCCGTTGACGAAACGGTTCAGTCCGAACTTGGTCTTTCCATATTTGCGTGCCTGATGATGTACAATCTTTTCTCCGATACGGTTGAAACCGGCATTTTTAGCCAGGTAGGGAATGTAGCGGTGCATTTCGCCGTACACCTCAATGTTTTTCACTACGTCCCGGCGATAGGCTTTCAGTCCGCAGTTGAAGTCGTGCAGATTATGTATTCCCGAAACCGCACGTGCAGTAGCATTGAATAGTTTGGTCGGGATTGTTTTCGACAGCGGGTCATAGCGCTTCTGTTTCCATCCGGAAACCAAGTCATAGCCGTCTTCTGTAATCATGCGGTAAAGTTCCGGAATCTCATCCGGACTGTCCTGTAAATCAGCATCCATGGTGATGATTACATCTCCCTCTGCTTTCTTGAATCCGCAGAATAAGGCAGGTGATTTTCCATAATTACGGCGGAACTTGATGCCTTTCACTTCTTTTGACTTCCGGCTAAGCTCTTCGATGACCTGCCAGGAGTGGTCTGTACTACCATCATTTACAAAGATAACTTCGTAGGTAAAATGATGCTCATGCATTACGCGTTCAATCCAAGCATACAGTTCGGGTAAGGACTCCTCTTCATTATATAGAGGTACGACTACAGATATATCCATATTTATATTGCTAAAGCGATTAGTTTTTCTTTTTCATGACTACCAGACCGGTGGGAATGGCTAACAGGATTCCATAGAAGAAATTCTGCGAAAGCAGCTGAAAGGTCAGTTGCAAAGAACTGAGAGAAGAAATGACATTCAGACTGCCGATAAGTTGTTCTACGGAAATCTTCATGTCGCCGGTTACGGAATCCTTTATAGTTTCCAGTTGGTCCAGATACGTATTCAACAAATAACCCTGATCAATAAAGCGGAAATACACGTAGTGTGCCAGCGCTGTCAGGATAGAAGCAAAAAGATACATCAGAAAGCAGAAACTGAAAGCCTGAGTGAAAGAAAAATTGCCTTCATGATACTGGTTGCGGTAGCGGCGTGCATAAATGTAGCCTAACACCGGTACAAAGAGGGTCATCAGGATAAACAGGAGCTGAAGCAACGGGATGGAAAAGCCTATGGGGAGGAAGATAAATTTGAAAATCCAGAACAATCCCATGTAAGTTCCAAACCGCATGGCGTATTCCTGTAAGGTTATCGGTCTTTCTGTTGTCATGATAGTTACGTTTGATAATGGTTACAAAAGTAGTCTTTTTCAGTGAGCTGTGGTATATAAAAAGACTGAAAAATCATATTCTTTACCATTTTGGTATATTTTTTTTCATGAAGGTATTGCGTATTCAAAAAAAATGCCTACCTTTGCACCCGCAATCGAGAAACATCGATAAGATGTCTGTCGAGAACATGTTGAAATACGGGTAAGTCCCATACGGCCAGCTCCCTTCGAATCCTCCAGGGCTTGATCGCAGCAAAGGTAGTTGGTTGTAGCGGCGCGATATGGTAAGCTTACCCACCCGCCTCTTTAGCTCAGTTGGCCAGAGCACGTGATTTGTAATCTCGGGGTCGTTGGTTCGAATCCGACAAGAGGCTCAAAAAAAGACATGATTATCGCCTCTTTAGCTCAGTTGGCCAGAGCACGTGATTTGTAATCTCGGGGTCGTTGGTTCGAATCCGACAAGAGGCTCAGGAAAGTTGGACAGTGTTGTTCAACTTTTTTTGTGTCTATAAATTAGGAAAAAAAAGCCTTCATTCAAACGTTCATTGGATTTTCTTCCGATAAGAAGTCGGTGTCATCCCTGTATGCTTTTTAAAGCACCGGTTAAAGTGTGCGACTGATTCAAAGCCGCATTCCAGACTGATTTCTGAAATATTCCATTTCCCGTTTAGTAATAGTTTGCAGGCATAGCCAATTCGCATGTCTGTGATATGTTGTCTGAATGTCTTTCCGGTGTTTTCCTTGAAAAAACGGCAGAAGGCAGTTGGGTTCATGGCAGCGTATGAGGCTACATCCTCCAGACAGATTGGCTGGGTGTAATGCTTGTTGAGGAAGGCCATGACCTTTTCAATCTTTCGTCCGTTAAACCGTGCTGGGACTGGGTCATAGGCTGGAGAGGAGATGACTTTTTGGGGAGTAAGATGCGTCAGTGCATCCAGCAGTTGCAGAAACTCCACTATTTGTCCCACCCCTTCTTTTTGCGGGATGCGCTTTATTATCTGCGGAATATTATCCGTGCAATTGGATAGTGAAAACAGCAGCCCCCTTTGTGCCTCTTCCAGCAGGCGATTGATACCTTGAAACTGGCTGTAGTGCGAGAAAGCATATTGCATGAAATCCTTTTCGAATTGGATGATAACCCCGTTCACTCTTAATTCTTCCTTCAGGTCGTATTCCGGTGCGTTTTCCAGGTAATGAGGAAGGTTGGAACCTAAAAGAAACAATTGCTGGTCGGAGAAATCGGTCATACCGTCGCCTGCCATTCCCAGGCCATATCCCTTTTCGATGTAAATCACTTCAAACTCACTATGGAAATGCCAGGGATAAGTGAAGTTCTTGTAATCGTAGAACCGGGCCTTCAGCGGGTGGGCATCTGTAATATCCAGTTGTTCGTTGAGTATCTTTCTCATGTCAGGAAAAGGAAAAAGTAAGATGCTGCAAAGTTACGCAAATAACCTGCAAAAATTGGCAAATGTTCATGTTTATTTCTCCTCTAACTTTGGGGCAGATAAAAATTGACATAATATGAACAGTTTGTTTGATGTATCCGGAAAAGTGGCTGTAGTTACAGGCGGTTCCGGGGTATTGGGAAGTAACATATCTGAAGGTCTGTTGAAGGCTGGAGCCAAAGTTGCAGTGATTGGAGCACATTCCGACCGGGTGGAAAAAGCGTTGGAAAGACTTAGAAAGACCGGGGGAGAAGTTTGCGGTTTTACCTGTAACGTGCTCGACATGGACAGTTTGCGGGAAGTGAAAGAAAAAGTGTTGGCCCAGTGGGGAAGGGTAGATATTCTGGTCAATGCAGCGGGAGGAAATATCCCGGGAGGTACGCTGACCGAAACGCAGCACGTGTTCGATATGAAGGTGGAAGACTTGAACAAGGTGGTAGACTTGAACCTGAACGGTACGGTATATCCTTGCCTGGTGTTCGGGGAAGTTATGGCCGCACAGAAAAGTGGTAGTATTATCAATGTGTCTTCCATGGCATCTTATGAAGCCATTACCCGTGTACCGGGCTACTCCATGGCCAAGAGTGCAGTAGAGAATTTCACTCGCTGGATGGCTCAGGAAATGGCCTTGAAGTTCAGTGAGAAGATTCGCGTGAATGCCATTGCCCCCGGTTTCTTTATCGGCAACCAGAATCGTGCCGTACTGATAAATCCTGACGGTTCGCTGACGGAACGTAGCCGGAAAGTCATAGCTAAGACTCCGATGAGGCGTTTTGGTGACATCTCAGAACTGAATGGAGCCGTACAGTTCCTGTGCAGTGAGGCGGCCAGTTTCATTACGGGAGTTACTTTGCCCATCGACGGAGGATTCAGTTCATTCAGTGGAGTATAATTTAAGGGAACGGTAACGATGGAAAAGACTTGGAGATGGTTTGGTAAGAAAGACCGCATCACGCTTTCCATGCTTCGGCAGATTGGAGTGGAAGGCATTGTGACGGCGCTTCACGAGGTACCCAACGGGGAGGTTTGGAGCACAGAGGCAATTAATGACCTGAAAAACTATATTGAATCGTACGGCATGAGATGGTCGGTTGTAGAAAGCCTTCCGGTGTGCGAGGCTATCAAGTACGGCGGCCCTGAGCGTGATGCCTTGATAGAGAATTATAAAATCAGTCTGGCTAATTTAGGGAAGTGCGGAGTGAAGACTGTATGCTACAACTTTATGCCGGTCATCGACTGGATACGTACAGACCTGCATTATGCCTTGCCCGACGGAAGTTCTTCGCTTTATTTTAACCGGATACGTTTTGCCTATTTCGACTTGAAGATTTTGCAGCGTGAAGGAGCGGAGCGTGATTATTCTCCTGAAGAACTGCAGAAGGTGGAAGAACTGGACTGCCGTATTACTCCTGAGGAAAAGGCCGAACTGATAGATACGATTATTGTAAAAACGCAAGGGTTTATCGACGGTAACATTCAGGAGGGAGAACAATACCCCGTCCGTAAGTTCCGCGAACTGCTTGCATTATATAAAGGAATAGACCGCCAGAAGCTGAGAGAAAATCTGTGTGAATTCCTGAAAGCAGTGATGCCGGTGTGCGATGAGTATGGAGTCAATCTGTGCATTCATCCGGACGATCCTCCTTTCCAGGTGCTCGGCCTTCCGCGTATTGTCACCAGTGAAGAAGACATCGACTGGCTGTTGAATGCCGTGGACAATCCGCATAACGGACTGACTTTCTGCGCCGGTTCCTTGAGCTCCGGAAGCCAGAATGATACCCGTGAACTGGCCCGCCGTTTTGCCCGGAGAACCCACTTTGTCCATCTTCGCAGTACGGAAATATTGCCCGAAGGAGATTTCAGAGAGACATCACATCTGGAAGGAAGAGGTCATCTGCTAGAGTTAATCCGTATTTTTGAGAAAGAAAATCCCGGACTGCCCATGCGAGTAGACCATGGACGTACGATGCTGGGAGATGAAAAAGAAGGATACAATCCCGGTTACTCTTTCTACGGACGTATGTTTGCCCTGGCGCAAGTGGAAGGTATGATGGCAGCAGTTCGTAATGAAATGGAAAGCGGACTCCTGTAATTCAGGGCTGTTTTTGCGTGCGGTACTCTTTGGGAGAGATACCGGTATTTTTTGTATAAAAAACGACTCAGGTAAGAAGAATCCGGAAACTGACAGAGAGAGGCTATTTCTGCAATGGATAAAGCCGGATTGTTGAGCAGGACTTTCAGTTCGGCAGTCAGCTGTTCGTCGATAAGTGCTTTCGGAGTCTTTCCGTTGGAGTAGGTTTCCGTAATTTCGTGCAGGTAACGCGGAGAGATACAGAGCTGTCCGGCATAGAACGATACCTGATGCATTTGTGCGGCATGTTCGTGAATCAGGTGCATGAACTTGTGAAACAAGAGTTGCTTCCGGGTGTACGATTCGGCCACTGATACGTACGTGTCGGGGATGGAACTGAAAATCCACATCAGCATACCTTGCAGGAAATTCAGTTCCAGCCGTTCGCTGAATGCAGAAGGAGGCTGGGTAAAAAGCAGCTGTCCCATGTTCATCCATAGGCTGATGTTTTTCCAGCTCTCTTCTTCGTGGTTGTATTGTGGAAACTCTCTCATGTAGTTGAAATACGTGGTGTCGAGTGAAATGGCTGCCTGTAGAAAGAGCTTCTTGGGATAAAGCAGGAAGCGGACATGAAAATCATCGGATGCCTCTATAAGTTGCATGATACTTCCTTCCCAGAAAATAAGTTCTGACATTTTGTGTAGGTGAAATTGCTGTGCACCGGTGGAGAGAATACCTTCTCCGCTGGTGCATTGTAGTTGGATGCCACAGTCGAAATGGAGCAGGGAGGCTTTCAGAAAAGCCAGATTGCCTTCGTCATAATGGATGGCGGTGAGAGATGATAATAAGGAAATATCCATGTGAAGATGATTTTATGAAACAAGAATACGGTTTTTCTTCGATAAAAAGAGGAGCTAGTTCCGATTTTGAAAAGTTTTGTGCGGTAAAAGGAAGGTGAAAACTTCTTCATAATGTCTAATTTTGCAGCGTTTTAAAGAAGGACATTATGACAAGAAGTAATTCTCAATTATTTATTCTCGTATTCTTAGGTATATTGACCGCATTTGGCCCGTTTGTAACCGATATGTATCTGCCTACTCTGCCTGCCATGACTGACTATTTTCATACCACTTCCTCACAGGTGCAATTAGGGTTGACGGCCAGCATGATAGGATTGGCTGTCGGGCAATTGTTCTTTGGTCCGCTGAGTGACAAGTATGGTCGCCGGCTTCCTTTGATTGTGGCCATGTGTCTGTTTCTTTTGGCTACATTGGGATGTCTCTATTCACGGACCATCATGCAGTTTGTGGGCTGGCGAGTGGTGCAAGGAATAGCGGGTGCCGGAGGAATTGTGATTTCACGTTCCATCGCAGCCGATAAGTATTCCGGCAGGGAACTGGCAAAGATGCTGGCTATTATTGGCGCTATCAATGGAGTGGCTCCGGTGGCGGCTCCTGTGGCTGGAGGAGGAATGGCCGAAAGTGTAGGCTGGCACGGCATTTTCTGGGTATTGTTCGGATTAGGTATATTGTTGTTGCTCGGAAGTCTGCATTTTGCGGAGTCCCTGCCGGCTGTACGTCGCCAGAATGCACGTTGGGCAGATGTGTATAAGAGTTTTCTTACCGTCATTCACAACCGTCGGTATGTATGTTATATCCTTCAGTTTGGTTTTGCCCAGGGGGTGTTGTTTGCCAATATTGCTTCCTCTCCTTTTATTATGCAGGAGCATTATGGCTTTTCGCCTTTGATGTTCAGCATCTGTTTTGGAGCTAATGCCATAGCCATTGTCATTTCTGCGACTTCGGCTGTTAGGTTTGCCCATCCGGAACAAGCTTTATATAGGGGAAGTGTCGGAATGGTAATCGCTTCTTTCCTTTTGTGTGTGGCATTGTGTGCCGGTTGCAGTTTCTGGATTTATGAAGTGCTGCTTTTGGCGTTACTTTCCATGTTAGGACTCACCTTTACCGCATCCAATACCTTGGCGATGGATAGTGAACGGGCAAATGCGGGTATGGCATCGGCCTTGCTGGGGGCATTGGGGTTTGCCTTTGGCGGTGTGGTGTCTCCGCTTGTAGGACTGGGAAATATTATGGTCTCCACCGGAGTCCTGTTTTTTACAGGTCCTTTATGTGCGTTCGTTTGCACTCGCATAGCGCTCCGGCGCGCTTTTTCATTGGCACAATATTACCGTAAATGAATTTGTGGTAATTTTCTGTTTTCATTTTTTCCTTTTGGGAATAGGGATATACGTGTAATTCTATATCTTTGTATAAACTAAACTTATCTTATGAATACACGTATCCGAATAATTCCCTGGGTGATGCTTGTGGTGGGCTTCATTTTACTTTCTGCGGGAGTCGCCGAATTGTATCCCTTATGCAGGGCCGCCCGGAATTGCCATCATACAGTGGGAATTGTACAGAGAGTCGAAACCAAGAAGAATTACCGCCATCGTAAACTCAGATACGATATTGAGATGACTGTCATTTATTCCACAGAAAAATACGGGGACTTATCTGTGACCAGAACCAGTCACTGGCCTTTTACAAGGAAGGGAGATGAGATTTCAGTATGGTATCATCCTGAACGTCCAAGAGAGGTTCATCTGCCTGTTTCGGAAGGAGTGTTTGGGGGAGGTCTTGTCGTAATAGGAGCATTGTGTATTTATGGTGGGTGTTTTTTCCGAAAACTATTAAAAACAACATAAATGATGACTAACCAATCTAAATGAAAGTTTTATGAAGAACAGAGTGTTTTTGAAAGCAATTGTGTGCCTGATGTGTGCAGTATCGTCCGTACCGGTCATGGCGCAGTTTAATCTGAAGAAAGCGATTAGTGGGGCTGTGAAAGCCACTCAAGCTGTGACGTTGACCGATGAGCAGATGGGTGAATACGTAAAAGAGTATATCACTTGGATGGATGCCAACAATCAGGTTTGCGCAGATGACAATGAATATACCATTCGCCTGAAGAAGTTGACTGAAGGATTAGGAGACGCAGACGGTATCCCTTTGAACTTTAAGGTGTATTATGTGACCGATGTCAATGCGTTTGCCTGTGCTGACGGTAGCGTACGTGTCTTTTCTTCTTTGATGGACATTATGAGCGATGAAGAGCTATTGGGCGTGATAGGACATGAAATCGGTCATGTGGCTCATCGGGATTCTAAAAAAGGTTTCCGTACGGCATTGCTTACTTCGGCATTGAAAGACGGTATTTCTTCTCAGGGTGGAAAGGCTGCTACATTGACCGATTCACAGTTGGGCGACTTGACAGAGGCGCTGGTGAATGCCCGCTATTCTCAGAAGCAGGAATGTGCAGCAGATGATTACGGATATGAGTTTCTGAAAAAAGCAGGGAAGAATCCCTGGGCCATGGCGCTTTCATTCCAGAAATTGAAATCCTTGCAGGAACAGAGTGGTGGTTCATCTTCCAGTAAATTGAATCAGTTGTTCTCCACACATCCGGATCTCGATTTAAGAATCAAGCGTATGGAAGAGCGTGCTACCAGTGAGGGCATTGAAAAACCGGTTGAAAAGACTGCAGAATAAGAATTTTAATTTGGCAGAATAGATGAAGAGGTCGAAACGCATTGGGATTCGGCCTCTTTTTTGTGGATGTATGAATGGCTTTTCAGCATGGATAAAAAAATAAAAATCCCCATAACTCATGGAGTTACAGGGATTTATTATCTTGATTAAGTATAGATTACTTATTCAAAGCAGTAGCAACGTCTACCGCACAAGCCACTGTACATCCTACCATCGGGTTGTTACCGATACCCAGGAATCCCATCATTTCTACGTGAGCAGGAACTGATGACGAGCCCGCAAATTGCGCATCTGAGTGCATACGACCCATAGTATCGGTCATACCGTAAGAAGCAGCGACCGAGCATCCCTGTAACCTTGAACTATTCTTTATAAATAGCTGTGTTACTGATGTGTATATCAATATTCAAAAGAACTCTCCTTTTATTTATTACTGTAGTATTGTAAAATGGTCGTGAATAAGTCACAAATAGACTGAATTACGACTATTTTAATTCTTTAAAAGCTTCCGCAAAGAACTGATTGAACCATCTAATATCGTGATTGGTGACTTCATGTTTTGCAGATTTTCTTATGTAAAAAGCAACCACTTCTCCATAGTTGGAGTTTCCATCTATGAAAGTGATATTATCAAATAGATGCAGATTTTGTTGGATTCGCTTAATTCCTTCATGGAAGTTGTATTCTATGATTTCATCTGCGACGTCATGGCCTCCAAACATTTTTCTTTGCATTACCCTATATGTGCTCTCATCTAAGGATTCTAATCCAAAGTAAAACAGACTGATTTTATATCCAGCAGATTTGAATTCATCAATCATGTGTAAGATAAGGTCATTGGAAAAATTGGTCTCAAAGGCAAAATCTTTATGTAATGAAATTGCATTTTCTTTTTGCTTTTGTAATTCGCCAGCCACTGTACCACCAATCCACCGCTCTTCCCATTCTGGGTGTTCTTTACGTAAGTTGAGTGCAAGTAAATCGCCATCAAAAGATTTGCAGTGAATGTAGTAAGGGGACAATCTGCTTTTTCCTGCTCCGTTAGGACCTGCTATGACTGTAAATTCCGAGCGTACTTCCATTAACTATCTGTTTAGAAGGTAAGCGTATTTCCCATGTCCTGCCTGTGCAACACGTGATATGACTTTATAGCTTCTTTCGTTACGATTAAATTCTACCAAGTCTTCACTACCGTCTGGATTGGCTAAATAAATGTTCCCTTTTTCGTCTTTAAACGGTATAGAGATTCCTTTAGCCCATCCTTCCAAGTAAATGCGCTCTACTTCTTTGCGTACTTCATCATTTACTTCTTTGATGGTCTTTCCGTTGGATAGTTTGATTTTTTCTATTTCAGCGTATTCACACATGATTTTCAATAGTTTGTTGTTACAAAGATAGGTAATTTATTTCTATGCAATCTTGTTTATCGGAGAAATCTATGATTGCATTAAAACATTTAGTACGGAAAGAGAAATCCATAAATTGTTGGAATTGGCAAAGCCAATCAACTCTTTTGTTTGCCCTCTCTTATAGCTCTCTGGTGGTTCAAGCGTTCCTGTTGTTTCCTTTTTTCTTCTAACGATATAGGATGCTTGCTCCAAGATGCTATTGATTGGCGAGTGCGTTCTATCCCATTCTTTGTGAAATTCATTTATATATTCCATAAACCTTATGTTTATGAGTTCAAAACAAAGATAGTTATTCCTTTTTTAACTTCCATGATTGGTACGACATTTTATTTCTTGGGGCTTATAATCTGGATATTTCCTTAAAATGTAGTAGCTCTATAAAAGAAAAACAGCATAAGAGTTTTTAGGCTCAAATGCTGTTTTATTCGATGAAGATTGTTTATAAAGTATTTAGTTCTAATAGTTTGTTTTCTAAAAGAGGTAGATGTTGATTGTAAAATGTTGTCTATATTGATAGTCTGTATATCCTTTTCTTGTTTTGGGTGGCAGGAATCGGTAGTTACAGCAATATAAATAGTAAGAACTTTATCTTATTCTATTATTTCAAATTCAGCAAATTGATTATTTGCAATGCAATCCAGTATATCTTGTGTAAGATAGACAAATGGAACTTTTATAGCTTTCTCATTACCATTAGTAGCTACAACAAATGTATCAAAACCTATTTTTCTTTTAACTATATATCTTTTTATATTATCCATATCATATACTACAAAATATGCAATTTGATATTTGGAGGATATTTTAATGTCTTTTATCCACCCCCATTCGATAAATCCAATGTCTCCAATTTGTTCATTTCTTAACCAAATTCCTTCAGGGTGTATTCCAATATATGCATGATGTGGAGTAATAATATCTATAGCAAAAACAATAATCATTATTATCCCAAACCATATAAGACCCCAAAATCCGTTCTCTAATGTTTCATATGGGACATATCCATTATCCCAATAGCTTTTGCCTATTATCATTGCTAATGCAATAGCCACCCATATTGGGGCTTTCTTTAAGAAAGTTTTTAAAGCACCTAATTTGTCATCTGTGATAGAGAGGATAAACTGTTTATTTACTTCTGAATATTTTCTTCTTCTTAATTCCATGATATTTTTATTTAATGATTAAAAATAATGCACATTATTCCTATAATTCCAATAATCACAAGTCCCCACATTATAAGTTTATATCCTGTGGAATCATCGTATTGATTGGGAGGATATTTCAAATGAAGTAATTTATTTGCAACCGCTTCTGAAATATTATTTTGGGCAGTAATAGTTAATCCAACATTCATGTCTTTACTGTATGGAGTAATTGTTATTTCACCTTTTGAATGGAGGTTGTCGTAAGTTTCAATACCGTTCGTTGTTTTAATGGATATGTAAATGTGAGAAGCAAAGCGTGTTTGCCATGATATTGTGACTTTATCTTTTATAATAATTTCGTCTGATGAAAGTTTGAAATCTATAATTTGCGGTACATCATTGTAAAAGTAATCATCACCTTTTATAAGATGTTCATAAGCCTCCTGTATTTCTTGGAATTTTTCTTTAAAGAAACTATCTCCATTATGCTTGTCTGGATGAAACTTTACAACGTACTTTTTATATGCACTTTTAATTTCATCTTTGGTCGCATTTTCATTTAATCCTAAAACTTGGTAATAGTTTTTCATTTTTTAGAATATTGGTGTAACAATATATCTTTCTAATTCTGGAACAACGATTACTATTGCTTTTCTTTCACCATAATTATTAGTTCCAAAATGAGTGAATATTCCACTAAACTTAAATTCATTGGCTATGATTTCATTAGGGTGTTCTAATGCATAAGTTTTTATGTCTGCTACTTTTCTTGTAATTTTAAATGAAGTTGGTCCAAATTGAGTGTAATCTTTATTATTATCTTCTTCCATTATTTGATTGCATTCATGGATTAAGTCTTTTCCTGTTAAAGACCTTGTGTGTTTTTTATATGTGATTTCTGGAGCTTTATAATAATCTATTTCTTTTGATAATGCTTCCTTTTCAGTCATATAAGACTGTTCTTTGATGAATTGAGCTTCGGCTAAATCCATTTGTTGACTTATGGACTTTGTACAAGAATTAAATCCTGTACATAGTGCAATCAAAAATGAGATTGTTAATAATCTAAATATTTTCATTGCTTATTTCTTTTATTAGAGTATAAATTTGTTTCCACAATTATGGCATTTGAAACTATAAACTGGACCATAAGCATTACGTAATCCAGTACTTGCACCGTCTGCATGGCATATAGCTCCACATTGAGGGCATCTACGTGTTATTTGTTTACGCTTTTTTCTTGCCCAATAACAGATACCAAATAAGAAAGAGCCACTTAAAATGGTAAGAAAAATTTCAGATTCCATTTTTTGTAAATTATGCGCTCATCTGTTCCCTTTGATAAGCAATAAATAAAAAAGGTGTGGGAACACTATTTGCTTTATCCTACTAACTGGCTTCTCGCATTGCCTTGACTGTGGATAAAACAATAGCAACCCACACCAATTTGACAATATCTAAGCCTTATAAATATAAGGTAGGTATATATCAATGGTGGGGTGCTACTGTTATCATCTTCACAGTCTTTCAAATTTTGCGAGAATTTGTTAGTAGAAGATAATTTCAATAACACCTTTCGTTTAATTATGTCCTTTCAGCTTACTAACACTTTAACTTACTGAAATTGTTGCAAATTTAGCGAAAGGTTTTAAATAAGTCTATATGATGTAAGGATAAATAGTGAATATTCTGCTATCAAACACAATTTTGAAGGTAGGACAAACTCAGATTAGGGTATATAAAGCTAGCCTTGTTCTTGATTTGTCCTGCCTGTAGTTTAGAATTTATATGTTACAGCATTCCTTCATCTGCAAAACTGTAGTATTCTGTATCTGAAAGGATGATATGGTCTAAGATTTTTATCCTCATAAAATTAGATGCTTCCTTTACCTGTTTAGTAAGCCTTATATCTTCTGGACTTGGCTTTAAGTTTCCACTTGGATGATTATGTGCCAGAATTAAAGCTACAGAATTAGTAAGTAATGCAGCTTGGAATATAAGCCTAACATCTGCTGTTGTTTCTGTTATTCCTCCCTCTGAAATTAGAGTATATCCTAAAATCTGGTTGGCTTGATTTAGGAACAGGATTTTGAAATATTCCTTGTAGCATATAGTGCCTTTCTTATATGTAGAAAGCATATATCTATAAGCATCCTCTGAACAGGTTACTTTTTGCTGATTTTTGAATTGAGGTTTATAAGATAGCTTGACTTCTCCTACTTTATAATCTATATTCATGATATGTAATGTTTAATGGTTAGTAAAAACAAAAAGGACAACTATTAATAGCTGCCCTTTTCTCTCTCAATCAATAAAGCTCATTTAATCAATGAACCATTTATATTTCTCATCACCATGTAAAGCTGAATTGATTCCTAAAGCCATTTCTGTAGCATTAAGAGAACGGTCTAAGAAACGGTCGATGTATGAATGAACTTTGTTTGCTCCAGTGAGCAAATTATAGAATTTCCACATATTAAGTTCACTTCCAAAGCTTCCAAAGTTTTCATCGTCAATGTATGCTTTAGCTACACTGTTTATCTGTGTATCAGTAAGCAACATTCTGGGTAATGCTTTCTGGTAGCCTGTTGGCAAGCATTGATAAAGTCGCATTCTACCTATTATCTGGCAAAACTGGTGTTCACTCATGGAAGTGTTACCTAACTGCTGCATCAGATAAATATGTCTGGCAGGATTGTAGTTACTGAAAAGTTCCAGTGCTGCACGATATAATTCTGTAGTGTTGCTTACCCTTAAATCATCCTTGTAACCATCAGTAAAGATGCACATGTTACAGCATACGGTATTTTTGAATCCAAGTGCAAGACGGAACAACTCTGGCACTTTTTTGCTGTATAAATTCATCTGGTTGTAAGCTCTCACACCTACGATGGAAAGATTCAGCTTGTTTCCACCTATTGTTTCATAGATGGTAGGAATGTCAATGCTGAAAGCTGCCCTTTCATAATAGATGGTCTTATCAGATTCCAAAAGTTGATTGGCTGGTTTGTGGATTGCTTCTGGGATTCTTCCTTTAATAATGTGGCTTGTTCTGATTGTAGCCTGTTCCACCTTTTCACCACTAAAGAAAGATTGTGCTGCATCCTGTATTGTTTCCACAAACTGAGCATGATTGATTGTAAGCTCATTGTCTTTAGAGAACACTGGAGTAATGCAATCATTCTTCAAATGATTCAAAGTTACTTCCTGTGTGTTGGCTTCGATAAAATGATTGGCTGGCTTTACTGGCTCGTTCATGATAATGGTAGCTTCTTCTGCATATTCACCCAAATTCATTCTCTCACGATTCTGTGCCATAGCTGGCATAATAATTGAATTTCTCATAATGATAAATTGTTTAAATGATTATTGATTGATTTAACTCCAGAGGAATGAATCGCCATGAAGCAATGAATTGCTTCGATTCCTTCTTGGTACGATTACAAATACTCTTGGTACATTTATAGGTGTGATACGATTAGGCTATTTATATTATCTATGTATTTGTGTATCATCCTATAAAGTCTATCAATGATGTGAGGTGAATAGTAAAATTTATAATGAATCTGGGGGTGGGCAGTGTCTGCCAATTTTCATTTTTCCTTTGCTTGGTGTGAGGGGGTATAAAATTGGGGTATGGTATCTCGTACAACATTTTTAGGGTTGGGACTATAAAGCTCATTTTTCACCTTAAATGTTGTACCTGTCTTAAAAATCAGACTATATGTATTAATAAAGTGGATTTGAGGTAGGATGGGGATTTTTTGTACCATTTATTAATATAAATAATAACCAGTATAAAGAATCCCCATTGCCCATTATTTGGACTTGAAAGCTAACTTAACCACATTTTTTGAGTTGATTGGATTCCACTCTTTGCGTTGTTTGGCAATATCATTGCTTAATAATAGCTTTTTAGGTGTAAGTTCAAATCCATTGGATAAAAATTTTAATAGCCCTGCATTATATAAATCCAGATTGTAACTTTCAATATTCGTTTTACCCATTCCCAGTTTTTTTGCCAGCTTGTTAGAAGAAAGAAGAATTTTGTTATCGTCTGCTATCAATAAGAGCTTTATATAATATCCTTTCACTTTTACACCCAAATTCACTTTCATAAAAAGATGGGATATGGTTATAAAATTGGGCTGCTCTATGGGTGGTATGCAGTAAAGACTTCTCATCGTGAATTTGTAAACAGGATGGTTTATTGGCTCTGAATATCTCTTTCTCACCAGCACTGTTTCTATATCTTTATTGAAGTTCTTTAATGCGTCCTCGCTTTCTCCTGTATGTCTGGCTAAATCCTTTATTCTCCATCTGACTTTATAATAGTCATTTCTATATAAGGACAAGCAGAAGAATCTATATAGATTGGATGGGTTGAGTTTGTCCAAAATGGATTTATTAATGGTGGCATATTCCTGCCTTATGTTACTTGTTCTGTTTTGTAGGTATCTTTGGGGTATCTTCATATTCATTAGTAGCTGATTGAACATTATGAGTAAACCTTAAATCTTTCTTTTCACGTTCCATCTTATAATAGTAGGCTGTGCCAAAATAAATCTTGGCTTCCTTTCGGTTGTTGAACTTCTTTCCAGTTGGCAAGTGGATTATCATATCAATTCAAGCATTAGTAAGTTAATAAGCCAGTTTCTGCAATGAGATATAATAGGTAGTAACCTTTCCATTTTTCTTTCTCCTTGTCTTTAGATAGTTATTAATATTAGCCCATAATCCTATATGAACTTTGTTATCTTTTGCTCCTTGTCTTAGTGCTTTTTCTCTGATTTGTTCATAAGTGAATTCCTGCATTTTAGAAATATTGAATGGTTTGTAAATGGGGAATCTTGTTAGTGGGATTATCTACTGGAGGTAGTATAAAGGTAGTTACTTTATAGGTGGAGAACTAATCTTAGAGTCACACGTTGGATTTTCAAATTTGAGGATATTCTGATTTTAAACTATTGGTATGCTTGTATTGTAGTTCAGAAGAAAATCCAGATAAATTGAATCTGGACTTTCATTTCGTGTAAGTACAACATTTTTAGAAAAGGGGTTATAATAAGAGGTTTTATGATAAAATGTTGTATCTGACTAAACTTTTGCATATTCCAGAAATAAGGCTCTTTGTCTGTTCTTCCAATAATCCCTTAGCTCAAAGAAATCACTTAGAAAATCCTTTGGTTTCTTCTTTATAGGTGGCATATTCAATAAGTTGTATATTTCATCCCTGATTTTATTAATCTGAGATAATTCATAGGATTGTCCTGCCTTAAACCTGTTTTTCACCATTTCAATGAACTCTGTACCTGTCCGTTTATCATTGTACCTTTTAAGTATCATGGCTTCTCTTATTGGGGACTGGGAGTATTTCAGTTCCTCTATTTTTGCCTTGCCTAACTCATCATAAGCCTGGACTATAAAAGCATCAGTTCGGATAAGCTCTCTTTTGTGCTCCATCGCTATGCTGGTTTCATCCCCTTTCAAAATTTCCAGTTGTTCCACAATTTCCCTACGCTTAGCTTTAATGCTTAGTGATTTGTTTTCTCGTTTAAGCCTTTCGGTGTCACTCAATTTGTAGGCGGTCGATTCATAATTCAGCTTAAAGGATTTGCATTCTTTGTAGTTCTTTACCAATTCATCAAAACAGTTGTAATATCCCTGCACCAGATTTTCTGCCATATAGTTATCTATCTTAAACCAGTTCTTTGTTCCATCTATGTTTAATAAAGGAGTGAGCGGATGATTATTAAGTATTGCTTTAACTGCATCCCTTAATTCATCGCTGGTTGCATTGTCATAGTATGCCTTGAGCATTTTATAATTTTCTTCGAACACATTGATTCTAAACTGTAACTGGGCTTTTGACCTTACTTGAAATTTATAGTCCGTATTCGTTATATGGCTTGCTGAGGCTATCCCATTTCTGAATCTTCCAATTATCTGTATGGTATCGGTAAACGGGTCTATTATGCTCTGGGTAGCCATAGTAACATCGGTTACAATAAAAACTTCTGGCTGGAAATCCAGTTCAATATCCAGAGCATTAAAGAATCTGCTTGTCAGAAAATTGTATTTGTTCATCTTGGTTGCATCCCAATCTGAATAGACTTGACTGAACTTCTTATCCTTTAGGTTCTTTACACTATTGTATGCGCAGAACACTGTAGATTGTTCCAGAATATCCAGTTTATCCATAATTGAATAAATGGTTTCCGTAGAGTTGATAAAGAGAAAAATCGGTTTTTCTGTATTGCCGATTCGTTTCTTTAATTCCTGTAGCACATTATTAGTATGGTATAGGTTTAATGGCTGGGCATATTCGAAATTGGGTTGAATCTCCATTATCTGAAATCTCTGATTAAAGAATCTTGGGTCAGTAAAATCCAGCGGAGTAGCAGACACAAGACCTTTGTTCTCAAACATGAAGAAATCATCGAAAGGTAATGTTATGTTTTCTCTGTAGTCTACATCTTTCACTATCTTGTGACATTCGTCAAATAAAAGGTAGCAGGTAGAATAAATATCCCTATCAATTTCTTCAAATGCAGCTTTAATCTTGGAAAAACTTTCTGGAGTGGATAATAGTTTTATATGTTTTTCCTTACTGGCTTGCAGGTATTTTACAATGGAATCTACCGTTACATTCTCGTAAACTCCCATAAGATTGTCCTTTGCGTGTTTCGGGTCTTTGCATTTGCCCTTTATTACTGGAACATTCGGTTCTAAGATAATGGAATCTCTATCAGCTTTCAGTTCGCCATAAGTTGCTCCCAGTCCTGTCAGTTTTTTATAAAGTATAGTATTTGTTGGAATTTCTGGTAAGACTTCTGTCAGATATTGAACTTTTCCGTTCTTCTTTTCTATATTGATATATGTAGTATTCATCTTGTTTTCGTTTTAAAAGAGGGGAGTTTTTAGCTCCCACTCTTTAGGTTAATAATTATCAGATTATAGCTTCTTTTTCACGCAGGTAGTTCAGAAGTTCATCCGTGCGTTCCACTCGGAAAAATATCTTGCCACGGAGAAATGTGCTGGTTGCACTGATATAATTATTGACCTCACGAAACAACGGTACGAACTGCACACGTTTTCCAGATTCAATGAGCTGTTTCAAAATGGATAGCTGAAAATTGTTATCTTCGTTTGCTTTATAAGGATTCAGTTCAGTTGGCTTTATTCCTCCATCTTCACTTTCTCCAGTTGTCAGATAAGTGTATATCCATTTGAAAGAAGCTGGATTAACATAGTATTTGAAACCTGCAACATTATAAGATTCTACCCAAATGCAAGGATAGTTTTCCTTGTCGGTATATAATCTAATGCTTAGAGTTTCTTTTCTCTGCATCATTGACTTGATGGCATTGTGCGCACCTTGGTTGTCGTATTTCTCTACTTGTGGAACTGTTGTTTCATTAATTGCAAAATTCATAATCATTCTTTTTTTAGTTTTTACTTTATTCCCATTCTGAGGGAACTGCCAGATAATCATCATTAAAAGGTGCGCACCGCTTTATTTCTGATTATGTTGCAAAGATATGATGTTCTCATGTGGTCGGTTGGTAAAGAATGGTTGTGTGTTTAAGTCAGTTTTTTACCAACCTTTTAGATTTAGCATCATTCCTTTTTTAAAGCGATGCAAAAGTAGAAAATTAGAATGCGGAAAATGTGTAAAAAATGGGGCAAAGAAAAGGCAATTCTTTACCATTGTAAGAACTGCCTTTAAATATGGAGAGTTTTAATTACCAGAGCTTTGTTCCACCTATATTATAAGGTGATGATTTGAATGTTTTGTAATCTAATAGAGCTTCTACCGTATCATATTTTTTGAGGAATGAATTTAATCTGCTTCTTATATTGTTGGCATCAGTCGTAACATCATCAGTATTTATCAATTCAATAGCTCTCAGATATGATTCAATTAAATTGGCTTGTGGTCTTGTTGGAACTTTTTCTTTGGTGGATTTTAAATGAGTGTTTTGTAGCAACTGATATGTTCCCCATATATAGAGTGATTGAATGGGGGCAATCATTTTATTGCCTACTTTTTTATTTCCGTAGATAATATCCAATTCCTTTTGAGCTTCCTCCAGATTGCTTACTCCTAAATATTGATGCAGATATTCATTCAGACAAGTTTCAAACCAACAATCTTTGTTATTGATAAGTATTGGGGAATTACCACCTGTTGCAATTTTTATATTAGTAATAAAGTCTTTTCCATTTTTCTGCTTGGACTGATTGAGAGCAATGTAGAGCTTTAACATATCTGGTCTGACTTCATGGATATATTGTTGATATTGCATATCGTCATATTCTCCCTCTGATATTTGGACTTCTTTTATTCTGTTCCTATAGAGAAGTGCAGCCATGAATATCAATGCACATGAAACCAAATTCTCATTATGAAGTTCTGTAACATACGATTCCATGATTGCTGCAGGATTAAAATTTTCAGGAACAGTTACTACTATATTCTCATTGGTAGCTAATGCAAATTTTATTGCATCCACTCCCCAACCATTTTCAGATTTACACTGGTTGGCAAGTTCTTTTTCTTCTGGTGTCAAATTAAAGACTTTCTTGGTATAGACTTGAGTCAGTTCATTGGATATATCGTCATAAGTGAACCCAAAACATCTGTTCAGTTCTGGATATAACTTCTTTATCGTTGGAATGTCAAATGTAACTTCAAGCATGATGTCATAATTTATATTTGAGGCAAAATTAAAAAAGAAAATCCCACTCACAATATCTGCAAGTGGGATAATCATAGTTTGTAAGGCTTAGTAGTTGGAATCTCCTGTAAATGTGTCCATGAGCTTGTCCATCTGTTCACCTATGCACTTATCTATCAGTTTGGCATAATGGTTGGTCATTCTGGTATTGGTGTGACCAAGCATCTTAGAAACGACTTCCAGTGAGATATTATTAGCTAAAGTAACGGTGCTGGCGAATGTGTGGCGGCTTGTATGAAATGTGATTCGCTTCTTGATGTCGCACAAAATGGCTATATCCTTTAGATATTTGTTTATATCTGCTGGGTCTTGGATAGGAAGCAATTTCTCTCCACCTTTGTACTTATCCAGTATCAGTTTGGCGATAGGGAGTAGGGGGATGCGTGATAGAACTCCAGTCTTAACCCTGCGTTTCTTAATCCAAATTCTACCTGTATTGTCCTTTTCAAAATGTTCTGGGGATAAGGTTTTGATGTCAATGTAGCTCAATCCAGTGAAACACCCAAAGAGAAACATATCTTTGGCTTTCTCCAGTCTGGGTAGGGGAGTGTCAAAGCTGATAATCTTTCTCAGTTCTTCTTCATCCAAAAAGTCTATTTCTACAGGCTCACGTTCTACCTTATAAGTGATGAACGGATTGGTAGTCATATAAGAATTAGCTACTGCAAGGTTGACAATCTTTTTAAGTAGCTTTAGGTGTTTGGTAGATGAATTTTGAGCCATTCCTTTATCTATTCTTAGGAATGTATGAAAAGACTGGATAAAGTTCAGGTTCAGTTCTCGTAAGTATAAATCCTCTCTTTTGTATTTCTGCTGAACAAACTCTTTAAGTAGTCTTACAGTGTAGACAGAAATCCAATAAGTAGCTTTAGAAACTCCATTTCCAACCAGCTTTTCCTGTTCTCTGTTATGTTCTTCAAAGACTTCAAACAGGGTTTTTTCTTTGAGTGATTCTACCTTATCGAAGTATGCGTCACGTAATAGTTCTGCTGTGATAATAAAACCTCTGTCTAACAATTCTGCTTCTTTCTGATAGAGTTTGGCTTTGATTGCTTTTAGATAATTGTTGAGGCTTTGAGCTTCTTCATCTTTTCCTTTTACTTGTTGCTTGGCTTTGTCCCATTTGTCGATAGGAACTTGTTTGCCAGTTGATAGAGTGCATCTTTCCCCATTTACTGTAATTGTAATTTCAATAGGAGCTTTACCACTCTTTCTTGCTTTACTTTCTCTTATGGCAAAGAGAATAGAAAATGAACTTCTTACCATAGTTTAATCATTTAAAATTAGACATTGGGAAGTCCTTTTAAATATGGTGTATCTTTCTGTGTATTAGATAGATGAATCGAATTTTGCGACCACTTTTGAAAAAATGGGAAAATGGTCGCAAATTGGTCGCAAAATATCCTCTTTTCAGCCCATTTTCAAGGATAATCAGCCACTTCTTAACCTTAGAAAAATAAGCTCAAATAAAGTGATATTCAGCTTCAATTTCAGCATCTACCTACAACTATCTACAAGAAGAAAAGAAAGCAAAAAGTAATTGGGAATTATCTTTTATCCATGAGGTATGGACAAAATAAAAATCCCCATAACTCATGGAGTTACAGGGATTTATTATCTTGATTAAGTATAGATTACTTATTCAAAGCAGTAGCAACGTCTACCGCACAAGCCACTGTACATCCTACCATCGGGTTGTTACCGATACCCAGGAATCCCATCATTTCTACGTGAGCAGGAACTGATGAAGAACCAGCGAACTGAGCATCTGAGTGCATACGACCCATAGTATCTGTCATACCGTAAGAAGCAGGACCAGCAGCCATGTTATCCGGGTGAAGTGTACGACCTGTACCACCACCTGAAGCTACTGAGAAGTAAGGCTTACCTGCAAGAACACGTTCTTTCTTGTAAGTACCTGCAACCGGGTGCTGGAAACGAGTCGGGTTAGTAGAGTTACCTGTGATAGATACGTCTACACCTTCTTTCCACATGATAGCTACACCTTCGCGAACGTCGTCAGCTCCGTAGCATTTTACTTTTGCACGAGGACCGTCTGAGTAAGCGATTTCTTTTACAACTTTCAGTTCGCCAGTGTAGTAGTCAAACTGAGTCTGAACGTATGTAAATCCGTTGATACGAGAGATGATCTGTGCAGCGTCTTTACCCAGACCGTTCAAGATACAACGCAAAGGTTCTTTACGTACTTTGTCTGCTTTAGCAGCGATTTTGATAGCACCTTCAGCAGCAGCGAATGATTCGTGACCTGCCAAGAATGCGAAACATTTAGTTTCTTCGCGCAGCAACATTGCAGCCAAGTTACCGTGACCCAAACCTACTTTACGGTCATCAGCAACTGAACCCGGGATACAGAATGACTGCAAACCGATACCGATTGCTTCAGCAGCTTCAGCAGCGTTTTTGCAACCTTTCTTAAGAGCGATGGCGCAACCTACTACGTAAGCCCATTTTGCATTTTCGAAGCAGATAGGCTGAGTTTCTTCACAAGTTTTATAAGGATCAAGACCATATTGTTCGCAGATAGCGTTAGCTTCTTCGATGTCTTTGATACCGTTAGCGTTCAAAGCAGCAAGAATCTGTTTGATACGACGGTCCTGGCTTTCAAATTTTACTTCTCTAATCATAATGTTCTTTCCTCCTTATATTATTCGTGACGTGGGTCAATATGTTTAACTGCACCTTGTTCTGCTGTGAAGCGTCCGTAAGTACCAGTTACTTTCTTCAAAGCTTCGTTTGCGTCAGTGCCTTTCTTGATCTCATCCATGAACTTGCCCAGGTGAACGAATTCGTATCCGCAGATTTCGTCGTTCTTGTCAAGAGCGATAGTTTTGATATAGCCTTCAGCCATTTCCAGGTAACGAGGACCTTTTGCCAAAGTACCGTACAGAGTACCTACCTGGCTACGCAGACCTTTACCCAAGTCTTCCAGACCAGCACCGATCATCAGACCGCCTTCAGAGAAAGCTGACTGAGTACGTCCGTACACAATCTGCAAGAACAATTCACGCATAGCTGTATTGATAGCGTCGCACACCAAGTCAGTGTTCAATGCTTCCAAGATGGTTTTTCCCGGCAGGATTTCAGATGCCATAGCAGCTGAGTGAGTCATACCAGAGCAACCGATTGTTTCAACCAATGCTTCCTGGATAACACCTTCTTTTACGTTCAGTGTCAACTTGCAAGCACCCTGCTGAGGAGCACACCAACCAATACCGTGAGTTAAACCAGAGATATCTTTAATTTCTTTTGATTTAACCCATTTTCCTTCTTCAGGAATTGGAGCTGGACCATGATTAGGTCCTTTTTTTACAACACACATGTGTTCAACTTCGTGTGAATAAGTCATATTCTTTACGTTTTATTGGTAATAAAAAATAGGTATTTCGTAAACCTTGATTTAGGAAATTTCTTCCTTAATCCATTCGCAAAGTTAGTCGTTTTATTTCGTTCTGCAACGGGGGAAACCAAACTTTTTGTTACATTTTAATGATATTTTTTTCGGTTTGGGCCGTTTTGCAAAGTCCGCTTGACAAAATGTTTTTTATCTTCTGAGAGAAACTTGTATCTTTGCCTTGAATACGGCGATATGCCCAGTGAAGGGTTTGCATAAAAATAGGTAACAATTATTAGGTATAGAATGGAAATGAATCAGATTACGGTTTCGGATGCGGATTTGCGCAAAGGAGCAGAAGAAGGAATGGATGCTTTTTTGAAAGTATTTATTGACAAATACCTGGAAGTGACAGGGGGGAAGATTAATGCGGATACCATGCCGTTGCTGAACGGGTATCAGCATACATTGTTAGGCTATCATTTCTTTCGTGAGGAGGTGATGGAAGGAGGTTTCGTGCAGCTTATCCAGAATGGATACGGACCGTATATCTTTGATAATCCGTTTGCCAAAGCGATGCGTATGTTTGGGGCAAAAGATTTCTCTAAATTGATTTACGAAGCAAAAAAGATTTACGATGCCCATCGTGCGGATTTGGAGAAGGAACGTACGGAAGAGGAGTTCATGGCCATGTATGAGCAATACGAGGCTTTTGATGACTTGGAAGAACAATATATGGAAGAGGAAGAGCAGATTACTGCGCAGATAGCAACCTACGTAGACGAACATTTGGACAGTTTTGCTCAGGTACAATAAGCTTAAATGGTTTATTTGTGTTAAAATAACACTGCTCTCATGCAGTCTTTTTTTCTTTTCTTATTTATTTTGTGAATTTTAAATCTAAAAACTGATTATAAACTAAAGATAAGAGTAGAATAGAGTATGAAAAAACAAAAATTGGCAGTCGTTTTTGCTGCGTTATTAACAATGGTGGGGTTTAGTTCTTGTTTGAACTCAGAAGATGATGGAATCCGTGAATGGGGCGGATACTTTGAAGTGAACAACACGTATGGTAGTGTGAATTTTGTGGATCCGACAGGGATACAGCTCGTGCCGAATAAAACAATTATTGATGCTCCAGCCTCTTCTGCACTGGCTTACATTAATTATCAGTATAAGGATGACGATATGGCTCAAATAGAGCAGACTAAGAAGCTACCTGTGACATTGTTGCAGGATCCTGTTTATTTGAAAAGATTGGATTGTTTAACTACAACTTTGCCGGAAGAAACAAAGACAGTATCTATTTATTCATTGGGAGAGAGAGATGCGCTTGTGTGGGGAAATAATAAGTATTTAATTTTGGCGCCTACTATTCTTTTGAAGAAGGGGACAACGAGTGAAAATCTCTCAACTGAGTTGCTGAACCATCGTTTGACTCTTTATTATTTATCTGCTGAAGGTGATGAAGATGCTAATACGTTAAAACTATATTTGCGCTATGAAATTTCTGGCATTGGAGGATCTTCAACTGAAGAAACAGATGATAAAGAGAGCTGGGCAAGTGACTATAACGTTCGGTATACCAACGTGTCTCATGTGAATTTGCAGCCTATAATTTCAATGTATAAATCTACACATAGCGGAAGCGAGCCGGAAAAAGTAACAGTAGAATATGAGTATAATAATAGTACTTCATCTATTCCAACAATAGCAAAGAAACAAACGAAGACTGTTACTTATAATTTGTATACAGAAACTTCTTCTAATAATTAATAAAAAGGATGTTTTGTTAGAAAAGCTGCATTGTAAAGTCCTTTAGCAAGGCTTTGCGGTGCAGTTTTTTCTTTCTGAAAAACTTCCTTTGCATTCTTTTCAAAACACCTTTGCGTTCAAGATAAAACGCCAAAGAGTTTTGATTAAAACACAAGGGCGCTTTAGTTGAAACACAAAGGCGTTTGGTTTCAAACGTAAGTGCGTTTTTGAAGGTATCAAAACCCTTCATAAAAAGCGGCTTTTTTCACTTCGTTTTGCGCTATTTTTCAAGGGGATTTGGTTTTTAGGAATACCGAATTTTAAATAGCTTGAAAAGATACCTCCCTCTTTCCTTAATCTCATACTTTTTTGTAAATTTGCAATTCGTTTCATCGCATAATGAAAAGAATTGGGAATGAATTATAAAGAATTGTTCAATAAAATGGCTTTTTTGCTTTCTTCTCCCAGTCGTTTTTGGGAAAAAGAAGCTACGGAAGGGCAGGGAAGCCGGATGATGTCGGAGTACGTTTATCCGCTTATCGGATTGTGCGGACTTTCGGAATTTATAGGTACGTTTATCGGGCGTGACGTCAGCACGGAGTTTTTTCAGTGGGCTTTGACTCGCTGTTGTGCCATTGCGGTATCGTTGTTTAGCGGTTTTTTTGTCGCAACTTATCTGCTGGATAAAATCAGCTGGAACTTGTTCAACAAGTATATTCCAAGGGAAACTCTCCAAGTATTTGTGGGTTATTCCATGACGGTGCTGTTTGTGCTCGATATTGTAAATGGACTGATTTCCATTGAGATACTTCACTGGATTCTTCAGCTCTATACGGTACTCGTAGTGTTTGAAGGCGCACGACGCTTTTTGGAAATACCGGAAAACAAGTTGACTTCCTATACGGTTGTCGCCTCCATTCTGATACTGGTTTCTCCGGTGATGATAGAATTTGTGTTTAATAAATTGTCTGTAATTTTGAATTGATGAGACCTGTTTCAAATAATATTAATATCAAGAACAAGCGGGCGTCGTTCGATTATGAATTTATCGATACGTACACGGCCGGAATTGTGCTGACCGGAACGGAAATCAAGTCCATCCGGCAGGGAAAGGCCAGTTTGGTAGATACTTTCTGTTTCTTTTCCCGTGGAGAACTGTGGGTAAAGAACATGCACATTGCGGAGTATTTCTATGGCTCTTATAACAATCATACGGCTCGCCGTGACCGTAAGTTGCTGCTGAAAAAGAAAGAATTGCGCAAGTTGCAGCGTACCTCTGATGAACCTGGTTTTACAATTGTGCCTACCCGCATGTATATCAATGAGCGGGGACTGGCTAAGGTGGTCATTGCATTGGCTAAGGGTAAGAAACAGTATGACAAACGTCAGACGTTGAAGGAAAAAGAAGACAGACGGATGATGGACCGTATGTTCAAACGCTAAATTAAATAAGGTGCACGAAAACTATGCAGACAAAGACGATACAACAACTGATACGGGAGCGTATCCTGGTGCTCGATGGAGCCATGGGTACGATGATACAGCAATATAATCTTTCGGAAGCAGATTTCCGTGGAGAACGTTTTAAGGATATTCCCGGGCAATTGAAAGGGAATAACGACTTGCTGTGTCTTACTCGTCCGGAAGTAATAGAAGATATTCATCGGAAATACCTTGTGGCAGGTGCCGATATTATTGAAACCAATAGCTTTAATGCCACTTCGGTGTCAATGGCCGACTATCATGTGCAGGCTTATTGCCGGGAAATCAATCTTGCGGCAGCACGTCTGGCACGCCGGATAGCCGATGAGTTTACAGCATTGAATCCGGAAAAGCCGCGCTTCGTGGCGGGTTCCGTGGGGCCTACCAACAAGACTTGCTCCATGAGTCCGGACGTAAACAACCCGGCTTTTCGCGCGCTGACTTTCGATGAATTGCAGGCTGCTTATTGTGAGCAGATGGAAGCTTTGCTGGAAGGGGGAGTGGATGCCCTGCTGATTGAGACTATTTTTGACACACTGAATGCCAAGGCGGCTATTCGGGCGGCTGAATTGTCGATGGAAAAAACCGGACGTAGGGTACCTTTGATGTTGTCGGTTACCGTGTCGGACATTGCCGGACGTACGTTGTCGGGACAGACGTTAGATGCCTTTTTAGCTTCGGTGGAGCATGCGGACTTGTTCTCCGTCGGGTTGAACTGCTCATTTGGTGCCCGTCAGTTGAAGCCTTTCCTGGAGCAGCTAGCCTCACGTGCGCCTTATTATATCAGTGCTTATCCGAATGCCGGATTGCCGAATTCGCTGGGACAATATGACCAGACTCCCGAAGATATGGCTGCCGAAGTGAAGGAGTATATCGAAGAAGGGCTGGTGAACATTATTGGAGGATGTTGCGGTACGACGGAACAATACATTGCTAAGTATCAGGATTTGATACAAGGGGTACAGCCCCGTGTACCTGTGAAGAAGCATGCGCATTTGTGGTTGTCGGGATTGGAGTTGCTTGAAGTTTCTCCGGAAATCAATTTCGTCAATGTAGGTGAACGCTGTAACGTGGCAGGTTCACGCAAGTTTTTGCGACTCATTAATGAGAAGAAATACGATGAGGCTTTGTCGATAGCCCGCAAGCAGGTGGAAGACGGCGCTTTAGTCATCGACGTAAATATGGACGATGGCTTGCTGGATGCTGCACAAGAGATGACTACCTTCCTGAATCTGGTGGCTTCGGAACCTGAAATAGCCCGTGTGCCCATTATGATTGACTCTTCTAAGTGGGAAGTGATACGTGCCGGACTGAAATGTGTGCAGGGAAAATGTATTGTCAATTCTATCTCCTTGAAGGAGGGAGAGGAGGTCTTTATAGCGCACGCTCGTGAGGTGAAGCAGCTTGGAGCGGCGGTCATCGTCATGGCTTTTGACGAGAAGGGACAGGCCGATACGTACAGTCGTAAGATTGAGGTGTGCGAACGGGCATATCGTATTCTGGTAGATAAGGTAGGATTTGCTCCTGAAGATATTATTTTCGACCCTAATGTGCTGGCTGTGGCTACGGGTATCGAAGAACATAATAACTATGCGGTCGATTTCATTCAGGCTACCGGATGGATACGCAAGAATCTGCCGGGAGCTCATGTCAGTGGAGGAGTGAGCAACTTGTCGTTCTCTTTCCGTGGCAACAACTACATTCGTGAGGCTATGCATGCCGTATTCTTGTATCATGCCATTCAGCAGGGAATGGATATGGGAATTGTCAATCCGGCTACGTCTGTATTGTACACGGATATTCCGCAGGATATTCTGGAACGGATTGAGGATGTCGTGCTGAATCGTCGGCCGGATGCCGCAGAACGCTTGATTGAAACGGCAGAACGACTGAAGCAGGAGAAAGAAGGTACTGCTTCTCAAGAAGGAAATGCATCGGCACAACTGCTGTGGCGGAATAACACCACGGTGGAAGAACGGTTGCAATATGCACTGGTGAAAGGTCTTTCGGATTATCTGGAGGAAGACTTGCAGGAGGCGCTTTCACGTTATCCGAATGCGGTGAGCATCATCGAAGGACCGCTGATGGCAGGTATGAACCATGTAGGAGACTTGTTTGGTTCGGGAAAAATGTTCTTGCCGCAGGTAGTGAAAACTGCACGGACTATGAAAAAAGCGGTAGCTATTCTTCAGCCTTATATTGAGGCAGAAAAGGAAGAAGGTGCCCGCAGTGCCGGAAAGGTGCTGGTAGCTACGGTGAAGGGCGACGTGCACGACATTGGAAAGAACATCGTGTCGGTGGTCATGGCATGCAACAACTATGAAATTATAGACTTGGGTGTGATGGTGCCTGCCGAAAAGATTGTAGAAACGGCTATCCGTGAAAAGGTGGACATCGTAGGACTGAGCGGACTGATTACTCCTTCGCTGGAAGAAATGGTGCATGTGGTGACTGAACTTCAGCGGGCCGGACTGGATATTCCGGTGATGATTGGCGGGGCTACCACCTCGAAATTGCATACGGCACTGAAGATTGCTCCGGTGTATCACGCCCCGGTGGTATACATGAAGGATGCTTCACAAAATGCGCTGGTGGCTGCTAAGTTGCTGAATCGTGAGCAATGTCCGGCTTTTGTGGAAGCTTTGAATGAAGAATATCAGGCTTTGCGTGAAAAGAACCGTCAGAAAACGGTACAGACGGTTTCACTTGCGGAAGCTCAAAAGAATAAACTGAACCTTTGGGATTAATTATTTACTCATCGTATTATGAATGTACAGATAGAAGAAGGCTGGAAAAAAGCACTGGCGCCGGAGTTTGAAAAAGATTATTTTGTCCGGTTGACCGATTTTGTCCGTCAGGAGTATCAGCAGACTACGGTATATCCTCCCGGAAGATTGATTTTCAATGCATTCAACCTTTGTCCTTTTGATAAGGTGAAAGTGGTGATTATCGGGCAAGACCCGTATCACGGACCGGGGCAGGCGCATGGCTTGTGTTTTTCGGTGAACGACGGGGTGGCATTTCCTCCTTCTTTGCAGAATATATTCAAGGAAATTCATGATGATTTAGGTATGCCGATTCCTGCCAGTGGCAACCTGACTCGCTGGGCCGAGCAGGGTGTGCTGTTGCTGAACGCTACCTTGACGGTGCGTGCACATCAGGCGGGTTCGCATCAGCGCAGAGGCTGGGAAGAGTTTACGGATGCGGCCATCCGTGTGCTGGCGGAGCAGAAAGAACATTTGGTGTTTATCCTGTGGGGTTCTTATGCGCAGAAGAAAGGTGCCTTTATTGACCGCAACAGGCATCTGGTGCTGACTTCCGTGCATCCGTCTCCGCTGTCAGCTTATAATGGTTTCTTTGGGAACAAGCATTTCAGCCGCACCAATGAATACCTGGCGGCTCATGGGGAGACGCCTATCAACTGGTAAGAAACAACAAATCAATAAATACACAAAAAGAAATCCCCTTGCTCCGTTTGTAGATGTGGAGCAAGGGGATTGTTATTTTATATGATGATCTATGTGTTTGTCAGATAAGTTGCATACCCAGTCGTGCGCATTCTTCACGCATATCTTCCGGCCAGATGCTGGCCTGGATTTCTCCGATATGTGCCTTCTTCAGATAAAGCATACACAAGCGTGACTGTCCGATACCTCCTCCAATGGTCAGAGGGAGTGTGTCGTTTAGCAGGCGCTGGTGGAAATACAGTTTGGTACGTTCTTCTTTTCCGGCTAATTCCAATTGCTTGAGCATGGCAGCCTTGTCCACGCGGATACCCATGGAGGAAATTTCCAGTGCGCGTTGCAGCACGTCGTTCCACACCAGCAAGTCACCGTTCAAGCCAGGAAGCCCTGTTTTGGGATCTACAGTGGTGTAATCGTCGTAGTCCGGAGCACGCAGGTCATGTGGTTGTCCGTTACTCAGCTTGTTTCCGATTCCGATGATGAAAACGGCTCCAAAACGTTCTGTAATCAGGTTTTCGCGTTCCTTGGCAGTCTTATCAGGATACATTTGCAATAAGTCTTCCGAATGAATGAAGTGTACATCGTGCGGCAGGAAGGACTTGATTTGCGGATACATTTCACAGATCATGTATTCCGTGCGGCGCATGGCAGCATAGATACGGGTCACGATGCTTTTCAGGAAATCCACTGTACGCTGTTCCGGAGTAATCACTCGCTCCCAGTCCCATTGGTCTACATAAAGAGAATGTATGTTGCCCAACTCTTCATCGGCACGTATGGCATTCATATCGGTATAAATTCCGTAGCCGGGTTCAATCTGATAGTCGGCCAGAGTAACGCGTTTCCATTTGGCCAGTGAGTGAACGACTTCTGCCTGCTGGTCTCCCAAGTCTTTGATGGGGAAGCTGACAGGGCGTTCCGTACCGCTCAAGTCGTCGTTAATTCCCATTCCTTTCAAAACGAACAAAGGAGCGGTAACACGGCGTAAACGAAGTTCGGACGAGAGGTTCTGCTGGAAAAACTCTTTAATTTGCTTGATGCCCAGTTCGGTCTGTTTCATGTCAAGCAACGGCTTATAGCCGACTGGTTTTATAAGGTAACTCATGTGTGAATTTCTTTAAATGTTTATTTGCTTGCAAAGATAGGTGTATTTTGTAAATGTGCAAGCGATTTCAGAAATAAGTTGTCAAAATGTTTTTTATTTCTTTTTACTTACTGATAAAGTGAAAAGGAAATGCTGAAAATAAAAAATGTCATTCTGGAAATCTCTTTCCGGAATGACATTCTATTATGTAATATAAAGAAAGGCTGTTTAGCGATTCTTGTACATGTTTTCGTAGTAGTTCTGGTATTCGCCGCTGGTTACGTTTTTCACCCATTTCTGGTTGTCAAGATACCATCGGATGGTTTTTACGATACCATCTTCAAATTTAGTCTCTGGAGTCCATCCGAGTTCGCGGGTAATTTTAGTCGGATCGATGGCATAACGCTGGTCGTGTCCGAGTCTGTCCTTGACAAAAGTAATCAGCGAATCGTTAATCCAGTCAATGCTGATTTGTCCGTCAGGAGTCATCTCTTTCTTTTTAAGAATGCTCCGGTATTCCGGCTGCTCGGTCATTATCTGGTGAATAGTAGCAATGGTCAGTTTGACGATTTCAATATTCTGTTTTTCGTTATGACCTCCTACATTATAAATTTCACCGTCCTTGCCGTTGCGGACAATCATGTCGATGGCTTTGCAGTGGTCTTCCACGTAGAGCCAGTCGCGTACATTGGTTCCATCTCCGTATACAGGCAGGCGTTTTCCTTCCAGAATATTCTTGATGATAAGCGGAATCAGCTTTTCAGGGAAGTGATAAGGACCGTAGTTGTTGGAGCAGCGGCTGATAGTTACAGGCATTTTATAAGTGTCGCGGTAAGCCATCACAATCAGGTCGGCACTGGTCTTTGAAGCGCTGTACGGACTGTGCGGACAGAGGGGAGTTTCTTCTGTGAAATACCCTTCTGCACCCAAAGAACCGTATACTTCATCGGTCGATACCTGATGGAAGCGAACACCTTTTCTCCAGGTTGGATATCCGTTTTCATCCTTTCCGGTGACCCATGCCCGGCGGGCTGCATCCAGCAAGTTCTGGGTTCCCAAGATGTTGGTCTGCAAGAATAGTTGCGGATTTTCGATGCTGCGGTCTACATGACTTTCGGCTGCGAAATTCACGATGTAATCAAATTTGTAATCAGCAAATAGCTGGTCGGCCAGGTTACGGTCGCAGATATTTCCTTTTACGAAGAAGCAGCGTTCATTGTCGATGTCCTGTGAAATAGTTTCTAAATTTCCCGCATACGTCAATGCGTCGAGGATGACAATTTTGACGTCATCATGTTTGCCTAAAATATATTTTATATAGTTGGCTCCGATGAATCCGGCAGCTCCAGTAACTAAATAAGTTTTCATATAGAGTTTTATTTTGGGTGCAAATTTCGGAAAGTTTTTTGAATGTGACAAGATTTTTTTGTTTTAATCATTCAGCTCAATCACCTCCAAATCGGAGAAATTTCCGTTTTCCATGCTGAATCGTACAAGGGTCCGTACCTTATGAAAACCATATTTCCCTGCCGCTCCCGGGTTGATGTGAAGTAGTCCCAGACTGGAATCGTATTTGACTTTCAGAATGTGTGAATGACCGCTGATAAACAGCTTGGGAGGCTGTGTCATGAGTGTTTTTCGGATGGAAGGGTCGTACTTCCCGGGATAGCCTCCGATGTGTTTGATGAGTACGTCAGTACCTTCTAACTGGAAACGGTTGATTTCCGGAAAGCGTATGCGCAGGTCTTGTCCGTCAATGTTTCCGTAGACAGCCCGCAGAGGACGGAATGCGGCCAACCGTTCAGCTACTTCCAGTGAACCGATGTCACCGGCATGCCATATTTCATCACACGTATCAAAATATTTCAGATAACGTTCGTCCCAGTAGGCATGGGTATCAGATAAGAGTCCGATTCTTTTCATTTTTCTTTTGCTTTTGTCCGGCAAAGATACTACATTTGAAAAAACCTTGAATGATTTCAGTATATGGAAAGCCACTATAACTATTTCAACCGCGATATAAGCTGGTTGTCATTTAATCACCGCGTATTACTGGAGGCAGATGATGATACGCTTCCTTTGTTCGAGAGAATCAATTTCATAGCTATTTATTCGTCTAACCTGGAAGAGTTTTATCAGGTGCGTGTGGCGGAACATAAGGCGGTCGCATCTGGAGGTAAGAGTGAAGACATGACCGTGGATGAGGCTCATGCCTTGATCCGGCAGATTACGGATACCGTGAACCGTCAGCTGGAAGATCGTGTGCGTATCTATGAAGAAAAGATTCTTCCTGCATTGCGGCGCAATCATGTGGTGTTTTATCAGAGCAAAAGCGAGGTGGAGGATTTTCATAAGGAATTTGTACACCGCTTTTTTATGGAAGAAGTGTTTCCCTACATTCAGCCGGTGAAGATTGATCCGGAAAATGTACGCTTTTTCTTGCGGGACAGACGTTTGTATCTGGCTGTAAAGGTATGGAAGGATGCGCAGGAGAAGCCGGAATATTATATTATAAAAATGCCTTATAGTAAGGTGCCCCGCTTTGTACAGCTTCCTTCGCATGAGGGAAACTATTACCTCATGTTTCTGGAGGATATAATTAAGGCAAACTTGAAGGAAGTGTTTATCGGCTACGAAGTAGAGTGCAGTTACTGTTGTAAGATTTCACGTGATGCCGATGTGTTTGTAGATGATGTACCTGCAGAGAGCATGGTGGAAAAACTGAAGGAGAAGGTGAAGAAACGTAAGATTGGGGCCATCTGCCGTTTTGTGTATGACCGGAAAATGCCGGATGATTTTCTGGATGCCTTGGTAGAAGCGCTGGGAATCAACCGGGAAGAGCTTGTGCCGGGTGACAAGCATCTGAATCTGGAAGACTTGGCGTCCCTTCCCAATCCGAACCCGGATATTCCGGCCATCGTCAAGCCGCAGCCGATGTTCTTGCCCGGGATGAACGAAAAACACTTTATGTATCGCCGGATAGCCAAACGGGATATGCTGCTTTATTATCCGTATCACAGTTTTGAACATTTCATTCATTTTCTGTATGAAGCCGTTCACGATCCATTTTGTCGTGAAATCATGATTACGCAGTATCGTGTGGCGGAACATTCGGAAGTGATTAACGCCTTGATTGCTGCCGCACGAAACGGGAAGCATGTCACGGTGTTTGTGGAGCTGAAAGCCCGCTTTGATGAGGAAAATAACCTGGCTACGGCCGAATTGATGCGGAAGGCAGGGATTGACATTATATTCAGCATTCCGGGACTGAAAGTACATGCCAAGGTAGCATTGATTCTCCGGAAGAATGACAAGGGAGAACGGTTAAGAAGCTACGCGTATGTCAGTACGGGTAATTTTAATGAGAAGACGGCAAAGATTTATGCAGACATAGCTTTGTATACTTGCAACAAGCAGATAGTGGACGATATGTGTACCCTGTTTAAGGTCTTGCGGAAGGAAGTGACAGAGCCTCGTTTCAAACGCCTGTTGATAGCACGGTTCAATCTGCTTCCGGAATTGAAAGCCCTCATTCAGCGGGAAATAGATTTGGTGAAAGAGGGAAAGCCTGGCCGGATTATTTTGAAGATGAACGCCTTGCAGGATACGGCTATGATAGATGAACTGTATCGTGCCAGTGAGGCAGGGGTACAGATTGATTTGATTGTAAGAGGAATCTGCTGTCTGGTGCCGGGAGAATCGTTTAGTAGGAATATTCGGGTTACCCGTATTGTGGACAGTTTCTTGGAGCATGCCCGTGTGTGGTACTTCGGGAATGGAGGTGACCCGTTGGTCTTTATTGGTTCGCCCGACTGGATGCGCCGCAATCTGTATCGTCGTATCGAGGCGGTAACTCCTATTCTCGACGGCAGGCTTCGTCGGGAATTGACAGACATGCTGGAACTTCAACTGTCGGCCAACCGGAAGGCATGCTGGGTGGACAATCAGTTGAGGAATATCTTTAAAAGAAAACCGGGTAACGACGATGTGCGCGCGCAGTACGATTTTTATGAATATTTGAAAAACAAGTTGGCTGAGAATTAATCAGCCGACTTGTTTTTGTTTTCTGATATAAGCAGTAATTTGTCTCCCGGTTTCAACTCCATTTGTCCGTTGGGAATGAGAAACTCATTGCCACGTTTCACGAGCATGACCAATGTTCCTTTCGGAATCTGCATTTCGGCCAGTCTGTTTTTGTCTTCCAGCATTTCGGCTGTCAGGGTGAGGTCATTCAATCGGGTATCAATTTCTTCCGGCAGCTCCACTCCAAATTCATTCCCTTCTTTAGGTGCGGGCAAGTCCAGCTGCAAGATTTTTGCCGCCTTGGTAATGGTCATTCCCTGAATCACCAAAGAAAGAAGGGTAATGAAGAATACAATGTTGAACAATTGCTGTGAACCTTCAATCTGTGCCAATACCGGGTAAGTCGCAAAAATGATGGGGGTAGCTCCTCTCAGTCCCACCCACGAAACGAACAGTCTGCCTTTATTCGTAATGTTACGGAAAGGCAACAGACAGAGGAGTACGCTGAGCGGACGTGCGACGAGAATCATGAACACACCAATCAGTAAGGCAACTGCCGCAATGTCGAGCATTTCGTGCGGGTTGACCAGCAGTCCTAAAGTAAGGAACATGATAATCTGGAAAAGCCAGGTCAGTCCACTCATGAAGGTATTGATTTCTTTTCGGTAAGCCAGTCGGGTATTTCCAAGAATGACTCCCATGATGTAGACCGCCAGATAAGCATTTCCTTTCAGCTGGTCTGTAATGGTGAAGGTAATGAATACCAGACTCAACAGGAGGATTGAGTAAAGCGAACTGTTGGACAGATTGATACGGTTTATCAGCCATACGCTAAACCGTCCCATAGCGTAACCAATGACTCCACCGAAGAAGAATTGCACGAGCAGGTCTTTGGTAATCAGTAGAAAATCAGGATTGCTTCCACTTGAAATCACCTGTATCAGCACGATGGTCAGCATGTAGGCCATCGGGTCATTACTTCCGCTTTCCAGCTCCAGCATAGGGCGCAGGTTTTGTTTCAGGTTCATGCGCTGAGAACGAAGCAGATTGAACACAGATGCAGAGTCTGTAGACGACATGGTGGCAGCGAGCAGCAAGGAACTCAGCAGAGTTAATTCTATGTTGGTTCGGTTCCAGTCGGAAATATAGAATATAAATATACCGGTCAATAAAGTGGTAAGCAATACACCGGCAGTTGACAGGATAATACCGGGAGTAAGGATGGGTTTGATTTCGTTGTATTTGGTATCCATACCTCCGGAAAACAGAATAATGCTCAGTGCCATCATTCCAATGAATTGCGCATCTGAAGCACTGTTGAACTGCAGTCCGAGTCCGTCACTGCCAAAACACATTCCTACAATCAGGAAAAGTAGAAGAGTGGGAATACCAAACCGGTATCCGGTTTTACTGATGAGAATGCTGGAAAAAATAAGGATAGAGCCAATCATCAGTATGTTTTCAGCTGTAAAAATCATGATTGTGATGCCTTCGAAAGGAGCATTACTGATTTTTGGACATCGAGTAAACAACATCGTCCTGAACAGGTGTCGCAAGCCAGCCGACGCTGACATTCTTGTTCCGGGTGACACGATCTGCCTCATTGGAACAACATCTAGTAAAGTACCTTTTGAAGAAATTGATCACATGAAAGTAACCCCGGAAGAGGTTGACGTGCTGTTACGAGAAGGGGAAAAGATGGCACCCATTCTGGCTCAAACTCGTATATTAAGAGCATATGCCGGAGTACGCCCGCTAGTTGCGTCTGACAACGATCCAAGCGGCCGAAGTGTAAGTCGGGGAATCGTGCTCTTGGATCATGCAACCCGTGACGGGCTGGAAGGATTTATCACAATCACGGGGGGAAAATTAATGACCTACCGGTTGATGGCCGAGTGGACAACAGATTTGATATGTAAAAAACTCAACCTTTCTGCCATTTGTACGACAGCCACGGAAAAGCTTCCTGGTTCAAGGGAAAGTATAGAAGAAATTAGCAAAAAAATTATATCCGTACCTCTTACGCAACGCAATTCGACTATTCACAGGCATGGGGATATGGCTGATC
>OODO01000132.1_pt1 | contig 73876 bp, 69 predicted proteins | sample 1671261 | NCBI WGS metagenome assembly OODO01 (sample SAMN06348138, study PRJEB24527) | human gut metagenome | biome: human gut; feature: ankylosing spondylitis patient; material: feces | host: Homo sapiens | place: China | collected 2015-10 | reverse complement strand
GCATGGTACCGATTACACCGCTACGCTTGGTACCGATACAGCGCTATCGTCAATTCATACAACCAACCAATCGTAAAGTCATCCATATCTGACAATAGTGCTGTACCGATTACACAGTTACACTTGGTACCGATTCTGCGCTATCATCATATAATTAAGTAAGACAATAAAACATTGTTAGTCAACATAATTAGATAAACAACAACAAACAACACTATATTCACCCAATGATATGAACAATTCCATTTTTTCGCTATTGATTCCAAATCATTAACACACAAATTGAAAGCATACTCAAATGGTAAATGGTAATGTCGAATCATTTTAATGTATAAAAAGACATTCAATACTGCATACAATATCAATATCAACAATACGTAAAAAGACATGAAACCGTAAAAGCGACCTGACATAATCCAACAAACACTTGGGCATATTGCAGACGAAGCCAATACTCCTCCTTGCAGCCACAAATTAAAAGCAACAGAAATTTGCTTGTAATTTAAGCCACAACACTTACCTAGCATCAAAAGAAAAGTGACACAAAGCCCGAAAATGCCCATCACAATCATTCTTACGACATTATATTTTTTCATTTCTATCCAAACCTTTTATACATCATATTCCGACTTGTAACATTTAGTCCTTTCTACCAGGTATCGTTATCTGTGAAAAAATAGTATTTTCATCCCATTCTGGTATTTCTGTCGCATTGATATCAAGCAACAAAAGAACTCGATACGTTGCCACACTTTCTTGTTGGTATCATCAGTTATGAATTCTTCCACATCAAATCCTTCCGTAGAAAGATTAACACAACGTTCCGTCAATCTTAGAATCGCTTTCTGGCGATTGTAATTATAGGCATCAGTACCTATAATCTCTAAAGACCGATTTCTTGCACTCCTATCACAAGACATCCATCCTCCATGGTAGCATCCACAGGCACGTAGGAGACTACATCATTTTTCTCGTTCATACAGAGCAAGTTATTTAGATTCTAAAAAATCTTTAAACTTGTAGTGTAAATTCTCATATAGATACTCATAGAGGAGGTATTGTTGTAATTCAAGTTCAAGCATAAATTAGTCTATAATACTTTCACTATTTTCGTTATGTTTTTGGGCATTCCTCAACACACATTCTTTACTTGTGTTTGCATAACAGTATACACAGAAATGACGGCAAGTGTTATACATTCCAATATCTTTGCTCACCATGCATCCACAAATTTTTCTTTGCCCAGTATCCTTAACCTTTCTTTCTTTCTTTGGGATAGGTGGAAGATTACCAAACATATCTCTTTCAGGCCATTTAAGGGTATGAAGATAGTAAACCAATTCTTCGTCATCAGCAAAAATACGTTTCATAAGTTCCCCATCAATACAACGATTATGCTCAATGCCGTAGGATTCAAGGTCAATATCTTCTGCACACGTCGCCATTTCAACCTCCCAACCTTGGTCATGCCATGCTTCTCGAATTTTCTTAAGTCCTTGCACAATCTCAATTCTTTGGGCATAATTAGCTTCTGCATTCTCAACATCTTCCTTTGTGAAGAATCCAGTTTCCTTAACAAGGTTATTTTGAACCTTGCGATATGCTTTTACGTCAACAAAACTGAAAACCAATTTGTCCGTATAGCCTTTTAGCTTGTTTCCAATATGCCATATTCTTGTAAGCAATTCTCGCGGTCCTATAGTTGGAGTGATAATCAAAGGGTCAAATCTCCAGATAACTTTTTCTTTTCCAACCATATCAGACAATTGCTTGAATGTTTCAATACGTTCATCAACTAAAGGAACATTAGGTTCAAAACCTTCTTTTGTATAGTCATTCAGTGTTACTTGAAAGTAATAATGAATACCCATCTCATCCAATATATGAAGATAAGGAATAATTGGTTTAGGATTCTTTGTCCAAAAAACAATGACCTTACATTTACTGAAAGAGATATACATTTTTTGCTGATTGAAAGGATTGTACCAGGCACAATAGCCCTTTGCCAAGCGGTTGAAAAACCACTTGGCATAAAAGGCTGGTATATCAGTAGAGCGACTGGCAGAGATAATTACTGGGGCTGTAGCCTCAACTTGCTCTCCAACATCGTTCGTGATTATAATTTTATTTATTGGCATAACGTTTCATTAATTCTTCACAAACTTTATTCACAGCTTCGACATCTTCCAAATTATCACCTCGTAAACAAAAATAATCTCCGGTCTTTTTACTTTTTGCGAGACAATATCTTTTTATATGAGATATTATATCTTCATAACTAGTTTCCTGAAATTGTCGCCCATCATGTGAATGCTGTTTTATAACACGTTTAACTGCGAAAGCAATCTGTCTTTTCTGATAATCACTTAGATAATCGAGTTTACTTATGAAAATATCTAAATCTTCATCATGAAGAATAGTTCTTATAATAACAGTTCCAGCATTTGGTGAATTTTCTATAGATGCAACTATATCTTTTTCTGCTGGAGTCGCATTTCTTTCTTTATCTTTTGCTATGTCAAACAAAGAAGGGCTCAGACTCTTTATTATCTTGTTTTTCTTTTTTTCTCCCACCTTATCTTTAAAATCTGGACAGAAACGTTCTTGCATTGATTTCCATGGCTTGTTAGATTTCTTCCAACCATATTCATCAAAGTCGTTTAAATCTATAATGAATTGAGAAAGACATATTTCTCCAGTATATCTTTCAAGACACAGGTGTAAGCCTTCTTTTAATTTTTCTTTTTTGTTACCACTTTTCGGAACTGCAGGTGAATTATTGAAAAATTCCCATATCTCTTTGCATTGCTGTTCTCTTAAGACATTATCCTCATCATACTCCTTAGGCGTTGAGACAAGCTTTTCATGATGCTCTTTAATAAATTCCTCGTGTTTTTCTTTTGGAACTTCAATGTTTGACATTTTGTTAATATCAATTGTTATTCCGTGAAGTTGTCCATAGAATTCACGATATATCTCTGCAACATAAATGCTCTTTTGATTAAGTAGTATATCTGTAAAATCACGAGTCAGATTTGCAAAGCCATTCAACATTCCATAAAATGAGAAAGCAATGCGATAATCTGTCATGCCTTTTGATTGCATAAAACTTAACAAACTTTCCCAATCGTCCCCCTTAGAAATCACAGCTGCAATAGATGACAAAACTCCATTATCCCAAGGCTGGGTAAACTCCTCGCCTCTTACATGTCTTCTCAATTGATTTAAGAATGTTCGGATTGACGAATTAGCCCACTTATCTCCCAATGTATCAATGGCAGACTTAGTTATCGCATCAGCAAGTTCAGCACTTGCAGAACTTACTTTCCCATTAAAATTAATGAGTACATTATTAACCCATGAAATATATAATTGATTTTCTTCATTGTTCACAATTGATGAAACCTTGGAAATATTGCCATTACTTGTGATTATTTCCTCTGCGTCAGGGGATAATAGAATATTATATGAAGCCATTTTTTTTCGCAAATTACTAATTTCTGATTTTACCCAAGAAATTGCATAGCTTGGCCCATCTGAATCATATTGAAGATCTCTTACAATTTTTCTCCAATCAAACATGGTTACTTTTATGCCATATTTTTGAAGAATTGCAAGAACATGATTTATTTTTTCAACACTCCCGATTTCGATCAATAACTCTTGATAAAGAGGTTCTTTCTTTACATAATATGTAAATAGGTGTTCCAACCTCTCCATTTGAATATTAGAAGGAATCTTTTCCACACTTGATACAACAGCAGCAAAGATGTTTTGAATTTCTTTAAGGATATTAAGTTGATCAATATCATCTTTTGATGAAGACAAGTAAGCTCCAATATAGTATCCATAAAGAAGTCCTTTTATTTTATTTATTTGTCGGTCTTGCTCAATACAAGAATCCTCCATGGCAGAATCTATGGAAACACCTTCTAAAGTTGGGAATGGACCTTGTACAGGAAAAACTAGAACTTTGTTATTATAAAGACGAAGCATCTTCGTTTCCAAACTACTGTCAGAAAGAGAATATGCCACAGTTTTATCCTTCTCGCTTTGGAAAATAAATCTCGTATTCCATGGATTCAGGTAAATAGAATGTTTAGAATATCTAATACCCTTCTTTGCAACTGGAAAAACTTCATCTGTCTCTATCTCAATTAACAGAGGATGGTCCTCTAAATCAGATTTTGGACGAACAAGTTCTGCAGGAGATTCATATAGAAGGATTGCTCCATCAAGGTTATTCTCAGGAATTGAGAACCAACGGGAATACCCAAAACCACGGGAAGCATAAAAACCTTTTGGCGATATACTTTCTGTAGAAAGGATATTATTAAAATTCAAAGATGTTGTCGGAATATATAATTTCATAATTACCAATCTTCAACTGTGTTAGTGTCAACTTCATTTTCTTCATACAAATTCTTATCTATGCAAGATAAAGGAGAGGGTAAGCAATCTGTATACATAACATACAAATATTTATATGTTCTTGTCATAGCTACATAAAGAGCCTTTCTTGAAGATTTTCCATGTTCATCAATCTCTTCAAAATTTTCGATAAAAGGCAGGAAAACGGTTTCAAACTGGAGGCCTTTAGCACTATGATAGGTCATAATCTTTGGATTTGTAGAATCAAAGTTTAATGTATCTTTGCTATTTCTCCAATCTTCTTTGTCGTTGTATCTCATTTCGTAATTTCCTCCAAGAGCAGTTAATTGCCTATGTATATTAATTACATCCTCGTTATGAGGTAACAATATGGCAACATCTTCAAAATTGTTATTCTTAATTATTCTATGAATAGCTTCAATTTGCCCTTTTGGGCTATCATATTTAATGAATTTTGGCTTTTTTGTTAGTGTATTTTTGTATGTTTTTTCATCAAAAGCTCCAACATCTACTCCTACTTTATATGCAACTTTAGCTACGGGCAATGGAAGACGATAATTTCGAAACAACTCGAAGTTCTTTGCCTTTGAGCTGGGTAAAGACATTTCCAATCTAATATCATCGACAGGAACAGTGGATTTTAGTCCTTCATATATAGACTGGGCTGTATCTCCAAAGAAAAAGAAATTCTTGTTTGTAGCTGAAATGAATTCTGCTATTTCGTCTTTATCAAAATCTTGAATCTCATCTACTATTATATAGTCTGCAGGGGAACAGTTCATACGATTTTTCCACTGCCAATGGTAGTAAAACTCATTGCGAAGGCCAAGTTCTTTTCTGCCTGTATTCATATAATGACACAGAGCTTTTGTGAACACAATGACTTTATAGTTATTTCCACGTTCCTTTTGGATACGTTGGGCTTTAATCAGTGCCAAAATAGACTTACCGCTACCAGCGCATCCTGCAACAATACATGATTTATCAAGTGTTGCCATAAGCACTTTTATCTGATCCTCATCAAGTTCAGACTCTTTAATCATCCAATCTTTTTTCATTTATGTTTCATTTTATTGTTTTTATAAATTCTCCATGCGATTTTACTTATATCGTTTTTGTGATGCGTATGTGAAATATAGTAATCTTCATTGAATCCTCCATTTCGATATAAAATATCTACATTACAGACTTTAGATGCATTGTCTAACATTATTGGTAACCAATCATGTGATACAGCATTAAATGAAGTAACATCAGCCAAACAAATAACACCTTTAGATGATAACTTAGGCATAAATACATTTATTATATGCTCATAAGGATTTTGTTGTTCAAACTGCTGTTTCGTTACAAATTCACATATTGCTTTGAACGAAATAACGAAATCATACGACTGTGTAATTATCTGTTCAACAACCTGCATGTCATAGAAATCGTCTATAATGACAGGTATCAACTTGCTTTCAATATCTAAACATAAGACTTGGGCAGTTTTTTCTAATATGCATTCAAGACACTTCAATGCATACGAATTTCCATCCAATGCACTTATCGTAATTTTCTTTATGTTGGGCAACTGCTTTGTAACAGCTATAATGAAACCTATTAGTTCACCACCAGTACCACAACCAAAGTCAAAAATAGATAGCTCTTGACAATTCTCATACACATATTTCTCTTTTGAAAAGAAATTACTGAATATACAAAAAGATTCGGCATAACTTCTTGGAAAATACGTTCCCAGATATTTTTTTATGTCGTCAAAATTCCACTCAAGAACTACCATATCTTTATTTTGTCGACAATAGTTTGCCGACAAATCATTAAATATTAAGGTGTCCAACCATGTCGGTAGAACAACCTTGCGCTCATTAACATTTGTAACTTCACTACTCATTTTAATTTCTAAATGATATAAAAAAGCACAACTAAGATTTCATCTTATCATTTGAACTTTCTATGGTTATATAAGAATTATTTATAAAGATTAAGACTATCCTTGAACGCCATTGCCTCTTTTGGTATATATGCTGTTGCCACCAGACAGCCATCAAACAACTCCACTATCACACGTTGCTGCCCCGCAATGCGAGTCACTCTACCATGAACACCTTTAAATTCACCTTCTGTCACGACAACATAATCTCCTAATTTGAATTTAATGTTGTTAGAAGTTACAGGAATTATATGCGGATTCTTAATGGATGTGAGTTTGATGAAGTTATTCATCGCTTTATCTCGAATGGTGAGTGGAGGATTGCAATCAGGATTGTCTTGACGATGAATTGTGTGATCAAAGTAATAGCTGAGCAAGGCTCTGCTTTCATTTGCCACAACATTGTTGTCGTGAAGCAAGGTTTCTACTTGTTCTGCTGTAGCATAAACAAAGAGGAATGAGGAGAGTAGAGGCTCTGTAATGATTCTCTTCTTCCCATGCTTCCTTACCTCTTTATATCGCAAAGGAACATAACATTCGAGTCCATTAGCCTCTACGAATGCTTTTGCCTTGATGATTCGCCCATACGAAACTCGCAGCACGAACCATTGCTTGTTTGCATCAAGCACATTCTCTACCGACACCCCTTCCTTGTTATTTTGGATGGAGGGCGTACAAGAGGTAAGTCTTGCACTTGGACACGATGAACCTGTGTCTGTAGGTTGCCCATTATACAATGAAGCATCAGCCATAAGAGGCTGATTGGCAGAATCTTCCATTTTCGTTAAAGAATTAGATAAAACCTGATGGTCTTTACTTTATAGAATTGCCGTTATTTAACTACAAAAATAATAAAATTAAATTAGACCAAAGAAAAAAATAAGGAGAAAAGTAGAGAAAACTAAATATTTTAACGTTTGTTTATGGTTCGAATAATAATATCTAATAAAGTCTGCTGGGGCAATGCTGAAACAGATACAGCAATCGCCCCAGTCGTTGTTGTTTCGATTTTTACCGACTTGTTGTTGGGAACACAACTTATAAAAACAACGAAACTGGTTTATTTCATTTTACAAGATAACACCAGCTACAACAGCATTTATATCTGCGCTCCCTCTTTGCCTATGTCATCAAGAACCTGAGAGTAGCACTGCTTGGTTCTGAAAAAGTCATTAAATATCGCAGCAAGATAGGCTTTTGTGTTTGGAATGTTGTGCATTAGCAAACATTGCTTCTTAGACAGAATATAATAAGACTTTTCTTCCTTATACAGAATATACAAGACAGTATTATGCACTAAATGATTAGTACGATTAACAGCCTTTTTCATATTCTCTACATCTTGGATATTCTCCGAATCCACCATATCCCAATGAAGATCCCAAATTGTAATAAAGACAGAGTCGTTTGAAGCCTCTATCATAAACTTCTCATTTTGATACGTGAAGTAAATGTCATCGTGCTCTATACGAACTTCACAATTAAGCTGGCGAAGCAACTCAAGGCACAAGTCTCTAGTACCAATAGGCTGACTATTATCACTAGGCTGAGGAAGGGAACTTACAATTTCATCCATCTCTTTCTCGGCCTTTCTCTGGCGAATGTAGTACACCAAGCTAATTCCTATCAATACTGAAATAATTGGTAACATCATAATTATAACCTTTTTAAATTAATATTTTATGAGATGACAAAGTTGCATCTTTTGCGCCTCAAGTTTGTACTCTTATAAATATGCAATACAAGGATCATCAGGATTGTTATCCTTATATTCCTTTATCTTTTGTTTAAAAGTGTTCATACCTCGTTTGTAAAAACATACCCCAAAATAAGTAAATATAATAGCAAACAGTAACGAACCTACCCATACCGGACCACCTAATTCAGGTAATAATGCAATAGTCAAAATATAAAAGACACCGGCTAAAACTACAAAGAACATACCTCTTTTCATTTTGGGATCGAGGTATTTCATTTCTATCTCGCGCCTTATTTTCTCTGCCTTTTCACGATCAACTTTTTGTTTAGCTTTTTCTGCAAGTTCATTTTCTTTATTCTGTTGTTCTATCCTTTTCTGCTTTTCTTTATCTAGTTTGTCCACTAAATAGATATTTAACTCTTCCAATGTTTTGGGAGCAAACAACGCTTTGTTGTTTTCATCTATCATAAAAGCGTATCTATCCGTACCATCCAACTGGAAGGCTAGGATGTTTTCGTCAACAAATGCGGTACGAAGCATCACAAAACGATTTCCGTCACCTTTGATAAGAATCGACTTGTTTGCAGGTATATATTTCCAAGTCTTAACAGAACCAATGCCGTTCGTTGTTATCAATACAGTTCCATCCTCTTGAAAGATATACACTTGCTTTTCGCCTTCATCATTAAAAACTACCCATGCTTTGTTGGAAAGCACAGCTTTCGCATCAAGGCTCTCCGAGAACCTTTTGTAGCGATTTAATGTCTCAACCAAATATGTCTTCATAACCATTTACTATATTTTTGTTACAACATTCTATTATTATATAAATGATATGCCAAAGCATTGACAACCAACAGTGTATGATTTCTATAATTGCCTGGTTGTGAGTCAGAAAGAAGTTGCTCTGCATTTCTACGTTGAGTCACCCATCTTGCCAGCAAAGTCTTGGTATCAACTGCATATTTCTCCAGTTGACAATACAGTTGTTTGTATTCTGATGCACTACCATAAGACTTAATCAACTCTTTGTCTTGAGTTTCGTATTTCACAGTGGCTAAAGCCTCCTGTAGCTCTTTACTCCAAACCGAAGTATCAATAACCTTCATCTTTGCGAATGATGGCTCTTGCTTATTGGCAAACAATTCATAATCATCCTTCAGGCAAGACATTCGGATATAAGCGATGTTCATTGGTGCATCTGCTTGACAGATAATCCCCATCGTACCACCAGTATAATAACACAATCTGAGATACATGGCATCAAACTTATTAAGCGAAGCCTGCAACTTGTTCCAGCAATCAGTCTCCTGCTTAAGGCAGTCTTTCAATATTGGCTGCAATGACAGGCTACTCAGCTTAGCAGAATAAAGTGCTATATTGTTCTTGTATCGTTTCTCTTGTTGAGTACACCACATTGCCATCCCAGAAGTTGTCTCCTCTGGATTTTCTGATGAATCAAAATACAAGTCACCAAATTTCGCGATGATTTCCTTTTGATAATCATCTTCATCTGATGGCATTGTATTAGCGCCATAAACTTCTGCACCATCCCCAACATGGCGTACTGCTATTGCATTTCCGATAAAGAAAAACAATGCTATAACTATAATTGCTTTCTTATTCATAACATCGACTTTTTCTATTCTTACCAACTTTAGACTCAGTTATTGCCAAATCTACTCCAAAGGTACGAAAAATATCTTTTCTGTTACTTTTTCTTGTTGCCTTTTAACAAAAAATATCACTAGAGCTGAGATGGCAAAGTTAGTTCTTTTCTTGAAAACAGATGTATTACCTAGAGAAAAGCACACCTCCACAAGGCTTGTGGAGCTAAAAGATTTGCTGATTATCAGATTTTACACTATCTTTGCCCCCAAAATTTTCAAACGAACTAGAGTATGGACAGATTAGTATTATTTGTAATTGCGGTTGCGATAGCATTCGGCATCGGCTGCCTCGGCAGAAAGAGAAAGATAGGATTTGGTTGGGCATTCGGCTTATCACTCATCAATGCCATTATTGGACTGATAGCAGTATTATGCTCCAAGAAATTGGGCAGCATCTATCTCGTACATCGGGCAAAAAATCGAAAAGAAAAATAAAAAATATCACAGAATATTTGGCAATTTTTGCTATTTGTCGTATATTTGCTGCAAATATATAATTCGATAAGATTATGAATGTAATAGAAATCAATTCTGAAAATTATAAGGATTACCTACATCTTGACATTTTATGACCTATATGGGCAATGGAAAGATATCTTGATAGAGAAAATTAAGTAAGAAATATGGCTGGTAGAACAAGAAAAGTAAAGGCACTGAGGTTCAGGAACTTCCCCACTCAGTGGCGTGGTTATGCGTTCTTCGTTGAGCAAGGATACAATGAGCAGTTGAGCCGACTGATTATCACGGAGAAATACGACATCATCCTGCCCGATTATCATGATATGCAAATCAAGATGGAGCCATTGGTAAAAGCTGTATTCATCCTCTTCCTGCGCCATGAGGAGGGTATCGTATTCAAGAGCCTTTCCGACTATCGAGAAGAGCTACACACCATCTATCTCGACATTTGCGCCAAGCAGGAAAGCCCTGTGCATCTATCTGCAGAAAAGATTCGCCAGAGCATAGATGCCTTGCCCAACCCCCTCTCCAATTCCATCAATGAGAAGTGCGCCCGAGTAAGAGCCGCCTTCGTATCCCAGTTTGACGAGTCACTCGCCAAGTACTATTATATAGATGGTAAAAGAGGCGAAGCTAAGAAGATTATACTAGACAGGAAACTCTTGGAATGGAAATCTGTTGACATAGAAGATTAAAATTGTTGTCATACGACATAAAGGGTAATGGTCGTACTGCGCCATAGACTTATGCCCCTCTCCCAGTGCAATCCTGCAAAAACATACTTGTCTTATCTACATGCGTACCCCCCAAAAAGAGGATGAGACATATCACTTATGTCTCATCCTCTAAATATTTTTAGCGAAAAAGTTTCTAAAATTGTTTGAAGCAACTATAGAGAACTATCTTACTGATGAAAGCAACGTTTTTGCATCAAGCAGAATGGTAGGTAACGCAGAGGTAGCACCAGTTGATACCGTAGCCCCAGATGCACCTTTAGATACAACAGAAGTTGGCACTTCTATCCAGCCACAGGCTACCACTGAGGATTCTATCCAGCAGGAGACAACTCAGCAGCAGGAGGCTACAGAGACTGAACAGCAGGCAAATGCTGAACAAGAATTCACAAGAAAGTTCTATTAAGTTTAATTGAGTTTATTTTGCAATCGACATATAAGAAAAGCGTAGAATCCTGCTGGCTGTAATACCAGCAGGATTCTACGCTTTATTCATTAAGCAAATCCTCCGCAGGAATAGAATCCATTTCCCCTCACGATGAAGCTTAAAATCCGTAAACACCGCTCCTTATAGGTTAATTATCTTTGGATTCTAATTTTACTGTCAAATCTGATATTCCCATTTCCGAAACATTTATTGGTGGGATAACGATATAGTTGAACTGAGTGTTTTCTGTTTTACAGAATAAAACACCTCTCGCTGTTCCAATCGTGTGAACTGCGAAAAATTCAAGAAGGTCTTTTGGTATGACTACTTCTTTGTCATTGCGAAGAGTCTTCCAATCATCTACTTGGATTTCAAATTCACACGTCATCTTTAAAACCATTACTTTTTCTGATTCAGAAGTGAAGTCAAATGCAACAACACAAGCGACTTTCTTTCCTTCATCACCATACTTGAAATTTAGGCTAACATTCATACCAACTTCATCTTTGCTGTCTTCGCACAAGATTGCAAACTGGTCTAAATGAATACCAAACATTCTAAATTTAGTCATAATTTATGCTGCATTCTTAGGTGTGTCAGTATTAACTGGACACACAATCTCATTACTCTTCATAGAATAGCTGACATGAATTTCCCCATCATTCCATTCTACAAAATTTGCATTTGGCAATGCAATATTTTTAAATTGTTTAGAACAAGCATCATCACTGACGTACTTCCCTACAGGTATAAAATCTATCTGTGGAATAACGCCAAATGCAAGCGACAACTCAAAAAACTTAGAGAGACGATGATCATAATCTCCATTCAATAGCTGGGAGACATATCCTTTGGAAACTCCGAGATACTCTGCCAACTGTGTTTTGTTACGACCAGTCTCTTTCATAAAACTCTCAGCTTGATTGTAAAGCTCTATTTGAGTTTTAGCAGTCCAATACTCTGGGCTTTTCAATACTTCTTTTCTGTCCATAATAATCACATTTCAAAGCCATTGAACAACTTATCAATCTTCTTGATGTCTAAATCTTGGTTACTTTTATATGCATCGAGAATTACAAAAAACATCGGGTCTTTCCAAAATGACGTACACACGAATATCATTCTTTTTAAACTCATATACATTTTTACATTTCTTACACTTTATAGACCTAAACTTTGTCTTTGGCAAAAGATTAGACGGACTCAAACTGTCCATGTATCCATATATAGCGTTTAACTTTTTTAAATCCCTTTGTTCATCTTTTAGATGGTCGACAAACTCTTGGAATTGGAATTTTCCTTTAACAGCGACCTCAAAGAATTGATAACTACTATTGTTGACTGGCTCGAATTTTCTTACTTGATACTTTTCAGCCATTTTTAGTTTTTACTAAACTGCTGCAAACATAATCAGAAATTTTCATTCACGCAAATTTTTAACTCTAAATTAACCAAAACAGATCGTTAAAAGAACATTTTGCAACATCGAGATAGCAATTTTACCATAAATTGTTTTCGAAACACATCCTTATAAGTCACACAGTTTATATTACCTATTATAATAAACTGCTTATCTACCACAACAATCCATGCAAGAAACTCACCAAAAAGTGAGAATGGTGGATTAGAATAAAAAATAAGGTTAGCATACGCACACATGGATATTTTTTTCTCGAAAAAAGTCTCAAAGTCTCATTTTTTGGTAAAAAACAAGTCTTATATCTTTAATTCTCAGAGCTTTAACATGAATGAGACTTCTCTAAAAATGAAGAGAGAAGTATCATCGAAGTATCATAAATTAGCGAGAAGTATCATGATTTCTTGCTTGCATCGAAAAAAAATGCTTTATGAAGTGATAATAATAGCATTTGCAAGGCAATAAACAGGAGGTTTTTGCGTTTAGTAAAACAGAATGTTTTATTCTTAATACTTAAGAAACATGGATGAAAAGGAATTACTGAAAAAGGCTTTTGAGTACGGAAACGTACCTAGCAACATCACCTACTGTTTCACCGAACCATGTCCGATGAAAAACAAATGTATCCACTATCTATCCGGTCTCTACAAAAACGAGAAGACTGATAGAGGGGATGCCATCTTCCCAAATGCCCTGAAAAGCGGGAATTGCAAGTACTTCGCTCAGCTGCGTGTCGTGAAAATGGCATGGGGATTCGACAAACTCTTTGCCGAAATGAAAGTGAAAGACGCTCCTGCACTGCGCGCCGAAATGAGAGACTACCTCGGCAGCAAAGGACAATACTACCGTTACAAACTGGGACAACTGAAACTCCTGCCGGAACAACAGGCATATATCAAACAGCTCTTCGACAGATACGGATATAAAGATGTTGAATTCGACCATTTCTCAGAAGAGATTGATTTCACTAAAAGCTAATCTCTTTCTCTGCCCTCCAGATGTTCCAGCCATGCCATTTAAGCGGTCCCTCAGAGAACACGTGACGGGCTACCGGTGAACACGTGACGGGCTACCAGAGAACACGTGACGGGCATCCATTGCCCGCACAACGGGAAACGAGTGCCCAATTTACCAACCAAACTTTGGGCAACGCAAACAAGAGTTTATAGTTTATAGTTAACAGTTAATAGTTAACAAACAAACATCCTAATCAATATATTCAATGAAGGTAACAATCGTTCATACAAACAACAAGAAGCAGCTCCTCGTCAGCACAAAGACGATGGAGAAGTTGCTGCAACGTATCGCAAAAGATGACAGCAGACTTACTGTTACCCATTTCCGCGAATACGTGACCTATATGGAAAGCGGCTACGAATATTACAAGGATATGCCAACATGGATGCACATCTACCCCGCTGCTGAATTCGCTAAAGACGAAAATAACAACCTGAAGATGAAGGCGTGCAACGGTATCCTGATGCTGAAATTCGGAAACATCACGGATGCGGACGGCGTGGAGGGCGTGAAGCGCTCGGTTGCCATGCTGCCTTCTACCTTTGCTGCGCTGGAAGGTGCTGATGGTAAGTCGGTTATCGTATTGGTGAAATTCAGCAATGAAGATGACTTGCTGCCTGCTGAGGAGGCGGATGCTGAACGACTGTACCGCATCGCTTACCAGCAGATTTTACCTGTATATCAGGCGATTGCCAAGGCTTCGGTGCTCACAGACGGACCGAAACCTTCTATAGAAGCGGGCGCAAGCCTGTCTTTTGAGCCTTCGATGCACAACAGTTTTATGATGACACTCGATGCGAAACCTTATTTCAACAGTAAGGCGGTAGCGATGAAAATTGACAGCAACATGCACCCTCAGAACCAGGCTTTCAACACGGAAGATAATCAGCAGATGATTTCTGGTTCCGATACTTCGGAAGAAGAAAAGAAAGTTGACAAGAACAGCGTTCGCGAGAATATCATGAGCATGATGCAGCTGCTGAAAAGTAAATATAACTTCAGATACAACACGGTGATGAAATTCGTGGAATACATGCCGAAGGAGAAGGGTTGGTATGGTTTCCAGCCTGTGGATCCGAGAGTGCAGAAGCGCATGACGCTGGAGGTGCAGCTCGCTGACATCCGTGTGAGCATCAAGGATGTCAGGAATTTTCTGGAGTCTGATTATATCAAGAATTATAATCCGATTGATGAATATCTCTTCCAATGCTACGACAAATGGGACGGAAAGGACCATATACGTGCCTTGGCTCGTACGGTTCCTACCAACAATCCTTACTGGGCAGACTGGTTTTACACCTGGTTTCTGGGCATGGTTGACCAGTGGCGCGGCTTTACCCATCGCCAGTATGGCAACTCGGTGGCTCCGCTTCTCATTTCCAAGCAGGGTTACAACAAGAGTACTTTCTGTCGCCGGCTGTTGCCACCGGAGCTGCAATGGGGATATAGCGATAATCTGATTCTGTCAGAAAAACGTCAGGTTTATCAGGCGATGGCGCAGTTTATGGTCATCAATCTCGATGAGTTCAACCAGATTTCGCCACAGGTGCAGCAGGGATTTCTGAAGAATCTCATCCAGTTGCCTACACTGAAATACAAGCCTCCGTATGGCAGTCATGTCATGGAATTTCCTCGTCTTGCCTCGTTCATCGCCACGAGCAACATCACGGATATTCTCACCGATCCATCCGGCAACCGAAGATTCATAGGCGTGGAACTGACGGGGCCTATCGATGTGAGTGTGCGTCCGAACTATCAGCAGCTTTTCGCCCAGGCGCTGACTGCTTTGCACAATGGCGAGAAGAGTTATTTTGATGCGGAACAGGTGAAGTTGATCATGAAGAACAACTGTCAGTTTGAGGTGGCTGAGCCGATAGACCAGTATTTCCAGCTCTATTTTGATTTGGTTGAGAATGAGAAAGAGGGTGAATATCTGACTGCCGCCGAGATTTTCGACTATCTGAAAAAGCAGATAGGTTCATCGCTCAAGGTGAACAGTTTGATGGGATTCGGCAGAAAACTGGCGAATATGAGTGAGTTAAAACATAAGAGATTTGCAGATGGAATGAAGTATCTTGTAAAGAAAAAGTGAAACAATGAGACTTCTATGAGACTTTAATGAGACTTCTCGGTACCGAAACCGAGAAGTCTCATTCTTTTTATCTTATTATCTATCAAGTCTTTAAGTCGGCATTTTCAATAGAAAATGAGACTTTGAGACTTTTTCTCAAAAAAAACTTTTTCACGTAAGAAAGAAAGCCTACCTTATAAGCAAGTTCAGAAGTTAAAGGAGTTAAAGAAGTTATCACTCCCTATGGTCGTTCGGGAAGTTAAAAGACAATAGTCTTCTAGCGTAAAACTTAGAACATTTGTCCCTCTAACTTCTCCCTAACTTCCAAACTTCCCTTAACTTCCCCATATACGAAAGTTCGGTCCTTTAGATAGCATAAAGGAAGGTACGGATGAACCAGTAGCAAACGATACCTGCGATGTAACCTACGAAAGCTATCCAGGAGATGTGTTTCATATACCAGCCGAAGGTAATCTTCTCCAAGCCCATTACTACCACACCAGCGGCACTACCGATAATCAGCATAGAACCACCGACACCGGCACAGTAGGCGAGCAACTGCCAGAAGACACCATCCACAGCCATATCACCAGCGGCTGCCACAGGATACATTCCCATACATCCGGCTACCAGAGGCACATTGTCAACAATACTTGAAAGCACACCGATGATACCAGTTACGAGGTAGTGGTTGCCATCGAATACGACGTTCAGGCCCTGACCCAAAGCAGTCAACACACCAATTTCAGCCAGACAGGATACTGCCATCAGGATACCGAGGAAGAAGAGAATGGTACTCATATCAACACGAGAAAGCAACTTGGTTACTCGCTTCTGAGTACCCTCGGCATCAGCTCCACGATGCAAACTGCGATAGAAAACTTCGGTAGCAGTCCAGAGAACGCCCAATACCAGAAGGATTCCTACGAATGGAGGCAAGTGGGTGATACTCTTGAAGATAGGAACAAAGATCAAACCGCCTACTCCCAACCAGAACACAGCCTTGCGCTGACCTTCGGTGAAATCGCTGACCGATGCATTCTGCTGGGCAGAAACCTCAGGCATAACGAGTTCGCCCTTCAACATGGTCTGAAGGATAAGGGCTGGAATCACCATGGAAACCACAGACGGAATGAAGATTTCGGCGATAACGCCGGCAGCAGTAATCAATCCCTTGTTCCAGAGCATGATGGTGGTAACGTCGCCGATTGGTGAGAAGGCACCACCCGAATTGGCAGCGATGATGACGAGGGATGCATAAACCATGCGATTTTTATGGTCGGTGACGAGCTTTCGGAGAATCATGATCATCACGATACTGGTGGTCAGATTGTCGAGGATAGCCGAGAGGATGAAGGTAAGGACAGCGATACGCCAGAGGAGCGCACGCTTCGACTTGGTCTTCATCACCTTGCGAACCCAGTTGAATCCACCGTTCTGGTCAACTATTTCCACGATGGTCATCGCACCCATCAGGAAGAAGAGTGTTGTGGCGGTATCGCCCAGATGTTCCTGGATGATTCCGGTCACCTTCTCCACCATTCCAGCAGCACCACCTGTATAATCAGGGTGCATCAACTGGAGATACTGCATTGGATCCACCATATAGAGGGTCCAACAACCTACCAACATCAACAGGGCAATTGCAGCCTTGTTTACCTTAGTCAAGCTTTCGGTAGCTATGAGTGCATAGCCGAGCACGAAAACGACAATAATAGAAATTGTAAGTGTAGTCATTACTTTTTATTTATTATTAGATATTCTTTTTTCCTTTATGTATGATTTGGTACTCACAATTACCAAACGGCTGCAAAGATACAAAAAGAAAAGCAATAACCACACGATTCCTTATTATAATTGTATGAAATCGTTTACTTAATTACGGATTTAACCTAAATAATAACAGATTTCGACCAGTATGATTGAGGCATTACATATTTTTATTGCTCTGAAGATATAGAAGCAAACAAAGTTACTTTTTGCGAAGTTGCTACTCTGTATGTCCAGTAGAGGCTGCTCTCTTCGGGGAAAGCATCCATGTATTCATTGAGAGAAGCCAAATGCTTGGATAGAGTCTTCTCATCATACTTACCTACTGTAAACGACAGAAGATATTTGCCATTGTCTTTTAGATTGACAGGCTTTAGATGGCTGATAGCCTCAGCTATGTCGTCTTGATATTCATACGAATAGACAGATACCACATTCTTTCCTCTGATGATATCGGAGAAACTTCTGAAATCAAAGCCTACCATACCATGAATTTCCACATTCTCATGGTACACTTGCAAGAAGTGCTTCAATTCCATGTATGGATTACAGCCTGGATTTTGCTGAAAAGACAAGATAGAGTCGATATCAGATTCATCCTTAATGCAGAGTTCCGGAGTCATTTTTACGACTACATTCTTTCTGGCACGTTCGTGGTTCTCCAATACCTGATGAACATGTTCTGCTCCTTCGGCAGTAGATACCACTACCATATTGATAAGTGTGCAAGAACGGTTCTCGACGGAATATATTCCATCTGAGCGAAGCTGATTGATAGCTTGCTGACTGAAATCGTCAGCAGCTATCAGCAGCAATGAATCAAATGCGATTTCTTTCATGAAATTGATGCTTGGTAATTATAAACTACAGCTTGTCTATGATGCCATTATTTTTCAAAATTTCAAAACGGGTTCTCATAAAATCAAGCATCTTGCCATTGCGCATATCTGCCAATGTCTGAAGGTCATCCCAATCAAACCATCTTTTTTTATCCTTCTCTCTATTTTCGTCATACAAAAATGAATATCCAAAAGGGAATTCTCTTTTGAAATTCCCCTTATTTTCAGGAAGTTGATGGTATCCTTTCTCGGGACCAAACAAAGGTTGATCATTAAGATCACTTGATTCAATCTTAAATACATTCTTTAACTCGCCCAAATTTGAGAAATATCCATTAATGATAGACAAGCCATATAACATTCCTCCATAATCCTCGTTTTTTCGTGAGAAATTTCCAATCACAAATCCTACTTGTGATTGATGTCTCTTCTTACCTACGAAAATCATCCAACCATAATCACTATTCCATGTAACGATATTACCATCATATTGTTCACGAAGTTCAAGACCGTATTCACCTGCCAATTTCACTAGCTGATCACAGAAGTCTCTTCTAATTTTCTCTTTTATCATTTGCTCATCACGTAAAATACGAAGTGTTACATCTAAATTATCTTTCGAAAGTAACAAATTCAATAATTCTTTTTGATAATTTTCTTCCATAATCTGTCTTGTATTTTTTATATAAGTTATATATTGCTTAATCACTTCATGAATGCGAGGGCATCCATTTGATATATTCAAACACTCATCAAGCCAAGATAAGATATTTGGCTTATTATCAGATAGGTCATAACTCATCGGATAATAGGTTATTTTATTAGGACCAGTAGAGTCTTCCGAAGCTTCTCGACCAGACGGAGTGAGATATATCAAGATAAATTTATCCTTATATTCTTTTTTTCCGAAATTATGATATCGCTCAAGTTGTCTTGGTTGCTCTTGAGCAGGATTGCCATATCTATCAAACTTGTTTTCAATGATGATAGCATGCCCTTTCTCATCATATAGAAAAATGTCAATCTCTCCACCTGTAGACTCTCCATCTTTTTCTGATATTTTTACTTCACCAATATATTTGTCTTTATATTCAACATGACTTGAATTGACATCATATTGAAAATCAAGCTTCAACTCTTCCTTAACCATTTTTAGAAAAGCCTCCAAGAAGCCTTTCCCCACTCCATGATTGGCATCCTTATCAAGCAGCATACGAAGAAAAGGGGTATGCAGATGTTCCTCAGGGCGTGTAAAATGCAAATTTTCAAAAACATTGAAATATTCGCCTTTTGCCTCACGCTCTTTCTTCTCAGCCTTACTTTTCTGTAAGATAGGCTGAGCTTCTTGCAGCAATTGCTGTATAGCTTTTAAATCCATATTACTAAAATTTTAATTTCATTCTTTATCTTATACTTATTCCACATTCTTATAATGTCTATATCAGAAAACGGAAAAGTCGGGAAGATATTATATAAATTTCATTTTTTATTTCCAGTGCAAAAGTATAGGGAACATGGGTAAATTGGCTGCACAGGTTCATTTTATTTTCACAAAACGATGAAATAATTGAAATCTGCATGAAATAAATCTATCTTGTGCAACATATTTTCCTACTTTTCCGTTATCTTTGTAACCAAATAAAAGAAACAGAATATGGCTATCAATCAATTGAACAAATATGTCTGGCTCGTGGAAACCATCCACCGGGCTAGAAAAAGGGGCGGCATCACATTAAGAGAAATCCAAAGCAGATGGAAGGATTCTGATCTCAGCGAAGGAACGGAACTCTCTCGCCGTACCTTCATCAACAACCTCCATTCCATCGAGGAACTGTTTGAAATCAGCATCAGCTGTGGCAGCGGATACCGCTATTACATTGAGTATGGCGACTGCTTCGAGGAAGGAAGTGCCAGAAGTTGGATGCTTAATGCCTTCTCCCTCAATGCCATGGTTGGCAACAGTCACAAGCTCAAGGAGCGTGTACTCCTGGAAGATATGCCTTCTGGCAGAAACTATCTGGAAGACATCATCAAGGCAATGCGTGACAACCGCGTCATCTCCATATCCTACTATAGCTTCAATACAGAGAAGTATCATGAATTTGATATTCATCCTTATTTCGTAAAGGCTTTCAAGAAGCGTTGGTATGTGGTGGCTTACAGTCCTGGCACAGATGACATCAGATGCTATGCGCTCGACCGTATGGAGAAGGTCACCATCTCTGAAGAAACATTCAAATTGCCTGAGGATCTAGATCCTGCTGAATATTTCAAGGATTGCTTCGGCATCATCAACAACGAGGATTCTGAGGTGCAAAAGGTGGTACTCAAGGTGGATGCATTCCAAAGTAACTATATCCGCAACCTTCCTCTCCATACCTCACAAAAGGAAACGGAGCGCACAGATGAATATTCTATCTTTGAATACCATCTGAAGCCTGAATTCGATTTTGAACAGGAGATATTCTCCAACATGGATACCATGGAAGTATTGGAACCTCAATGGCTAAGGGAGGATATTGCCGAAAAATTGAGAAATCTCACCAAGAAATACCAAATTTAATCAATTAAGGAATAACAGATTTAATCTATCAAGAAATATCAGATACAATCATCTGAAACTAGGAGAAAAAGGCGGCAAATACATTTTTCGTATTTACCGCCTTTTCTTTATGGGTGATGCATCAGAACCCAACCTTTCTCTTGGGGGTTCTTCCTTCCAGCCTTTCACTATCGCAATACCCGACAAGAGATTTGAGCATATCCGCCGGTTTGCCATGCAAAATGGATTGGATGGTATAATGGCGGGCAATGTTCTCAATCTCTCCACCACTGAAATCATATCTGGCGGCAAGGAAAGAAGCATCAGCATCATTCAAAGATGGTATCATCGTTTGCCAAATCTGTAAACGACCATGCAAATCAGGCTTTTCGAACTTCACTTTATAAAGGAAACGACGCTCGAAGGCCTTGTCCATATTCTCGGCAAGATTGGTTGTGGCAATAAGAATGCCATCAAGCTGCTCTATCTCCTGAAGAATGATGTTCTGGATATTGTTCTCCAGTTTATCCACAGCCTTCTCTGCACCCACCATACGCTTGCCGATGATGGCATCAGCCTCATTGAAGAGCAGAATAGGAGTCTTTGCCGATTGTTTCACCATCTTTCTGTAATCATCAAAGATACCCTTGATGTTCTTTTCGCTCTCCCCTACCCACATACTCTTGATATCCGAGATATTAACCTGGATAAGGTCACGACCCGTTTTCCTGGCTATCTGAAGAACCGTCTCCGTCTTTCCGGTACCTGGTGCACCATAGAATAGGCAGGCAAAGCCACTTCTGAAATTGGTTTCCTTCAAGCGGTCTCGGATACCCTGGAAATTCTTTTCATCCAAAAGAGCTGCGAGTTCTTCTACCAGTTTACGTTCCTTGTCGTTATAAAACAGCTGTTTAGGCTTGATACTCTCAAAGGATAATATGCCACCTTTAGGACGGGAGCCTCGCATAGCAAAAAGGTTCATCTCCGAAAAGAGCAGCTTCTTCGCACTGTCTGTAATCTTAAAGGATTCCCTGTCGGCAAAGCCGTCATCGTTGGTATATTCTATGAACTTTTTCTGCAAGAAACGATGATTGCCTTGGTTAAGGTCTCGCTTAGCCCATCGCCAGACCGACTCACCTTCCTCATAGATGAAATCCAAGTCATGGCAACGGATGTCATCATCGCCATCAATAACAAAGAGTGTACACAGCAAGATGAAAAGCGGAAAGTCTTTATCCTCCACATTTATATCATACAATGCCATTGCCTTGACAAAAGCCAGGTTGCTATTCTTGACAACCAGCGCTCTGAGTTTCTTTCTCAAAACCTGCTTGTTCAGTTTTTCGCAGCGGCATTTCGAGAAAAGTTCATCAAACTTATCAAACAGTTCTCTGGCTGTGAATTCATCCACATCCGAAGGAATATATCGTCGATTATGCTGGAATGCCTCCATCACCTCCATCGGGATACTATAGCTGAGTCCTTCTATCCGATTCTGACAAACATATTCCTTATCGATAAGTTCCTGAGTTTCGTTGGAATATCTGAGCAATGTCAGGATTCTACAATCCAGGAATTCCGTCAAATCAGAAAACCGGATATGGGTATCATAACACCGGTCGGCAAAGAGGGCCATAATAACACTTGCTCGCTTGGAGATACACAGTTTATCAGAAACAAAAACAAGATACGGATCTGCTTTCTGATAAAACTCTTCTCCGAGAGAAGACCCTTTTGCCTTTTCTACGATTATTTCGAAGGCCTGGAGCAAGTCTATCGGCTCCACATCTGTTTTATCTGATATTTGCTTAACCATCATCATACAACATTAATACATTCTTTTTTGGATGCAAAATTAAGTTGTACCTATGAAAGTTAGTTTCACAGTTTGAGAAATTTTTCTTCTGCGTAGTATTTTTGATGGATAAGCACTGTCAAAATGCAAGTTTTAAAAATTATTAGGAAAAGAAGTGGCGATAGTTACATAAAAAGTAGTATCTTTGCATTACATAAAACATGTAACATAAAACATGGAATAGATATAAAACGTTATGGAACAGCTGAATAACCCATTTGTTATCTACGGATATAAGGGAGCAGAATACTTCTGCGACCGCAAAAAAGAGACGGAAGTCATCATGAAGGCTTTGCAGAATGAGCGCAACATCGTCCTCATCTCTCCTCGACGCATCGGAAAGACGGGACTCATACACCATGTCTTTGAGAACATCAGTAAGCAGGAGCCTGAAACGCATTGTTTCTATCTCGACATCAATGCCACAAGAAATCTGAGCCAATTCATCCAATTATTGGCAAAGACGGTTATCGGGAAGGTTGATACTTTCTCGCAAACTGCCATGCGCAAGATTACCACTTTCTTTGCCGGCTACAAGCCTACAATGTCGTTTGATGAGATGACGGGAATCCCTACGTTCTCAATTACGGTTTCACCAAGCCAGCGCGAGGATTCTCTCAAACATATCTTCGAGTATCTGAAACAATCGGAGAAACGAATCTATATTGCCATCGACGAGTTCCAGCAGATAGCCGAATATCCCGAAGATGGCACAGAGGCCCTGCTGCGCTCCTACATCCAGTTCTTGCCGAATGTATATTTCATCTTTGCGGGCAGTAAGCAGCACATGATGACCGACATGTTCCTGTCGGCAAAACGCCCATTCTATCAAAGTTCGCAAATTCTCAACCTTCCTCTCATCAACCAGGATGAGTATCATCATTTTGCCAACAGATGGATGGGGACCCGGAATCTGACCATGGATCCTGATACCTTTGCCTATCTATATAATAAGGTGGATGGTCAAACCTGGTATATCCAGGATATTCTGAACCGTCTCTATCAGAACGGAAAGGAAATTACGACAGCGGAAATTGATGATGTAACCCTGGAACTGGTGAACGAACAGGAAGTGGCATTCGTGAATTACTACGATTCCCTTACTGACAATCAGGCAGCCCTTCTATCTGCCATTGCCCAGGATAAAGCTGTCACCTCCATTCTTTCGCAGGATTTCATCAGCCGCCACAACTTGCCTGCTGCCAGCAGCGTGAGTCTTGCTCTCAAGACGCTGATCAATAGAGAATTCATCTACAAGTACAATGGCAGCTATATCATCTACGACCGCTTCTTCGGGATGTGGTTGAGGAAGAACTGCGCAGGAAATTAATCATTGCAAAAAAATCCGAAACAGATAGCTGCCATTACTTCTGTTTCGGATTATCTTTTCGTATTCTTTTTCTTTCTTTTCCTTTCTTATTCTTCCTTAAAACATCGCCCAAGCATATACTAAACTTTATCAGGAATCTCTTCCCTCATCAACGCCAAATGATATGAAATCGCTTACTTACGGATTTCTTCCAAAACCCGTTCTATTTTGCGTATCCAGTGCTCATCGATTTCCACTTTTTCGGCATAAGACTTGAAGTTCATCACCACGTCTTCCACTTCTTCTATGATATTAGAAGCATTTCTGATATCCTGTCTTTGTGCAAAAAGCATCAAATCCTGCTTCGTTATATTCTTTCGCTTGCCAAGAACCGTAAGTTCATGGTTACGATAGAAATGTGAATCAGGATCACCTGCACAACATTATCTTTCATGTCTTACCCTTTCCTTCTTTTCATTCATTTTCTTCACTTGGCTAGGCAACATTGGCAGTGGCGGCAAGAGTTTCTCTGCTTCCTGCAGGAATCCGATGCTTCTCAACAGAGAAAGAATAGTGCCAAAGCCTATGTTCTTAGCTTCGCCTTTTTCAAACTGGCTAATGGTGAAAATGCTCACACCAGCCTTTACAGCCACCTCTTTCTGAGTGAGATTGCTGAACAGACGATATTGCTTGAATCGTCCTCCTAATTCAGATATAATCTCAGAATTAGACTTTGCCTCTATACCATATTCCGTAATCATGCTGCAAATATAGTTATTTCTTTATTTATCGCCAAATATAGGGTTAAATATTTAAATATCTTTAGTTATTATAAAGAAAAATCGGTATAAAAAATCCGCACAGCCCAGAGAGCCATGCGGATTCTGATATTTAATAAAGCTAGCAATAATCATGTTCACAGGTTACTTAGCCACCTTGAATACGGCGGCACTAATGCCTGAAGCTTTGATAGCATCGGTCTTCTTGCCTGATTTATATACAACCTTGCCTGTAGAAAGAACAGAAACTGCCTTGCCACCTACAGAGCTGATGTTGAGAGAGGCTGCCTTGGCACCAGGATTCACGACAACAACATACTTCTCATCACCCAAAGTGCGCTCATATACCATCGGATATTCCTGACCCTTCTGGTTCAGGAGCTTCCAATCTCCCTCATTGTCAAGAGCCTTGGCTGAATGACGCAAAGCGGTCAGCTTACGGGTATATGACAACAGAGAATTCTGATCTCCCTGCTGAGCTTCAACGGTCAACTTTCCGTTTTCCGTATCTACAGGGAAGTAGAGTTTATCAGGCGCACTCGTTGAGAAGCCGGCATTCTTGCCCTTGGTCCACTGCATCGGAGTGCGGGTACCAGAGCGCTCATTGCTACCCTCCTTGTTAGGGAGATTCATCTGATACTTCATACCAATCTCATCACCATAATAGATAAATGGAACACCTGGCATGGTGAGGAAGAAGGTCATCGCCACCTTCAGCTGGTCTGGCGTATTGCGGGTACCGATGTTAGGACGCTGGTAATCGTGGTTGGCAGATGGAACAGCGATGTAGCCGAGATTCTTGGTGGCATTATATGCCTTGGTATAGTTCTCGCTAAATTCCTTAAGCGAACCCTTGCCCTGCTTGTCGAAATAGCAGTTCTGATAGCTCTGCTCCCACTTGCCCCATGGAGTCTTGCGGTCGAAGAACAGAGAGGCATAGCCCTTGAGACCGAAATGGATGTAGAAATCGATGTTGAAACCGGCAGGAATAGCTTGCTGCGGATTAGCCCACTCTGAAATCAGGACGGTCTCAGGATAGTACTTGTCCTTCCATGCACGCATCTCATTCCAGAGTTTGGACACCTCCTTCTTGTCAGGGTCGTTCTTGATGAGCGATGACGCCATATCAACACGGAATCCATCCACACCCTTATCAAACCAGAAAGCCATGATGTTACGTATCTCCCTGCGAACAGCCTGTGGTCCAGGCGCATCTACGCTCTGCTCCCAAGGATGATTTGGGTCGGGATGAGCAAAGCCATAGTTCAAGGCTGGCTGGCACTCGAAGAAATTCTTCTCATAATACTTGGCACGAGGAGCATTCGCCTCCACATATCTGCCTCGGGTACTAGACTCCGGACTTGCCTCCTGATGACGGGCTTCTATTTCTTTCTTCTCGCTTTCAGGAATATCGTTCATCCAGATATAATAGTCGCTGTAACGCTGGTTTGGATCTTTCTCGGAAGACTCCTTAAACCAGGCACATTTGGTACTGGAATGTCCTGCCACCAGGTCGAGACAAACTTTCATGCCACGCTTATGGGCCTCATTGACCAATGTAACCAAATCGGTATTAGTACCGAATCGAGGATCCACCTTGTAGAAATCGATGACATCATAGCCACCATCAAACCATCCCGACTCAAAGATCGGATTGAGCCAAAGGGCGTTCACACCCAGCGACTTGATGTAATCCAACTTGGAAGTGATACCCGGCAGGTCACCAATACCATTGCCATCAGTATCCATATAGGAAGATGGATAAATCTGATAGAAAAGTGCATCACTCAACCAAGCCGGTCCCTTCTTCTGTTCTGCCTGAGCAGAAAGTGTGGTTGCCGCCAAGGCAGCAACCAATAACATTTTATTCATTCTTTTCATGAGCATCATTATTCATTCAAGAAAAATCTCTCTCATAACAACTTAAAATCCTGCATTTTATTGTGCAAGAAGGCTAATTGCAAATCCGCCACCTGCAACGGAGTTCAACTTCAAGACAGACTTGCTGGTTACAGTCTTCTTGGTGATGACATAAGCCTGCGGATTGGTCTTGTAGTTGGCATTCTTTGCATCCTGATAGATGGTAGCCACATACTTCTTGCCCTTCTCGAGGAAATCGAGCTTTACGGTAGACTGATGAGCCTTCATGCCCGTAACGCCACCGACAAACCAGTTATCAGAACCCTTTGCCTTGCGGGCTGCGGTGATATACTCCATTGGTTCAGCCTCCAGATAGATAGACTTGTCCCAATCTACAGCCACATCCTTGATAAACTGGAAGGCATCCATGTGCTTCTCATAATTCTCAGGGAAATCGGCAGCCATCTGCAACGGACTGTACATCGTTACATAGAGTGCCAACTGACCGCAGATGGTAGAGTTGCAATGAGAACCATTGGCGCAGTCCATTTCAAAGATACCCGGTGTATAATCCATCGGACCACCCTGCAGACGGGTGAAAGGCAAGATGGCGGTATGTCCAGGTTTGGTACCTCCGAAAGCCTGATATTCAGTACCGCGAGCACTCTCGTTGCCAATCAGGTTAGGATAAGTGCGGCAGAGACCGGTAGGACGCACAGCCTCATGGGCATTTACCATGATGTGATAATCGGCAGCACGGGTTATGGCATGCTGATAGTGATTGATTTCCAACTGACTGTAGTGATGCTCGCCACGAGGGATGATGTTGCCCACATAACCGCTCTTCACTGCATCGTAGCCATAATCCTTCATCAACTGATAAGCTCTGTCCATATACTTCTCATAGTTCATTACAGAAGAGGAGGTCTCATGATGCATGATGAGCTTCACTCCCTTGGAATGCGCATACTCATTGAGCGCCTTGATGTCGAAATCAGGATATGGAGTCAGGAAATCGAATACCTTTTCCTTCATATAGCCACTCCAGTCTTCCCAACCGATGTTCCATCCTTCTACCAGGACAGCATCGAAACCATGGGCTGCAGCGAAGTCGATGTAACGGCGTACATTGGCATTGTTGGCAGAATGCTTGCCCGATGGCTTGGCATGTACATAGTCGGTTCCATCCAACTTCACGGTAGGATAATCATGGGTATAAGCCCACTCACCCTTACCGGAAATCATCTCCCACCATACACCTACGTACTTCACAGGATGAATCCAGGAAGTATCCTTGATCTTGCAAGGCTCATTGAGATTGAGAATCAGGTTGGAAGACAACACCTTGCGGGCATCATCTGTAATGACCATCGTACGCCAAGGGCTCTTGAACGGAGTCTGCATATATCCCTTCATACCCTGTGCATCAGGGGTAAGCCAAGAGGTAAAAGTCATGGTCTTGTCATCCAGGTTCAGATGCATGGCTGGATAATCTACCAGGGCAGCCTCATGCAGGTTGATGTAGATACCATCATCAGTCTTCAACTGGAGTGAGGTCTGTACACCGGTATCTGAAAAGACAGTCTGTGAGAGATTGCTGCTGACAGCAGCATGCAGGGCTGGACGGATGCCCGACAGACGGGTCTTGGTGTATTCATACTCCTGGGTATCGTAATCACCCGGAATCCACCAGGCGGTATGATCGCCCGTCATGGCAAATTCAGTACGCTCTTCCTTGATGGTAAAGTAGTTGAGATTGCCTTTCTGAGGGAACTCATAGCGCAATCCTACTCCATCGTCATAAACACGGAAGCGGACGTTCATATAACTGTCTGTAGAATTCTGCTTCAACTCTACCAGCATATCATTATAATGATTGCGGATCGACTTGTTCTCTCCCCAAACAGGAGTCCAGGTCTCATCGAAAGTGGAAGTCTTCTCATTGATGACACTAAAATCAGAAAGCAAATCCTTGCCATCCTTGCCGCCCTTGGCGAGCTGATAACCCAGACGGCTAGGCTTGATGATGGTCTTGCCCTGATAGGTCACACTATAGGTAGGCACAGTGCCATCCAAGGTGAAGTTCACCTTGATTTTTCCGTTAGGAGAAGTGATGTCTCCTGCATCTGCTGAGATGCCAAAAGCCATCAGAAGGCTTGCGAGCAAAAAGAGTTTTTTCATATTATTTCCTTTTTAGTTTATGACTGATTACTTAGTATATCCTGGATTCTGCTTGAGTTTCTTGTTCAAGTTGAGCACGGCATAAGGGATAGGATAAACCATGGTATAGCCCTGCGTATCATCATTGTAATCACCTGCAGACGCATTGTGGGTCACACCATTGAAGCGGTCAGCAGTAGGCTCTGTAAAGGTACAGAATCTGATCTGGTCTTGGCGGCGTACTCCCTCCCAAGCCAGTTCCAGCATACGTTCATCCAGAATGTCATTGAGCGTAAGTTCTGTACGAGGTGTAGCAGCAACACGGCCACGAACCTCATTGACAATTGTGAGAGCCTCAGCCTTGTTACCCATACGATACTCAGCCTCAGCCTTCAGGAGCAAGGCATCGGCATAACGCCAGATCACCAAGTCGTTGTTGAAGCTATACTGCTGGGTAGTGGACTTGTCAAACTCATACTTCTTCATTCTGGCACCAGCACACTTCATGGCATGAGGGTCATCGGCAGCAGAGAAATCCACCTTTACAGCCAGTGGCATATACTCCAGTGGCTTGTCAGTGGCACCGTCATCTACAGCTTTTCCTGTCTCCTCCATATAATCCTTGTCGGTATAGAAGTTGAGTTTCAGACGAGGGTCCGGATTAGCCGTTCCATAGCCATATACCAGGATCTGCTGCTTGGAAGAGCAGGCTCCATTCCAGCCCTGGTAACCGATGGCACCACCATGGTTATAATGCAGGGTGCGCACGATGTTGTAATCCTCTATCTTATAGTTAACACAATCATTCGGGCGGGTCCAGATATTCTCCACGGAATTCTGGTTGGCTACAATGAAGTTGTCGGCATAGCTAGGCTGCAGTCGGTAACCCAAGCTGGCAATCTGGTCGGCACAATAGACTGCTGTTTCCCACGCATTGCGAGTTTCACCATCCAAAGTGATGTTTATATTTTTGCCCATTTCAGAAACCGTCTTTCCCTGCTCCTCGCTGGCAGTAGCCTTGCCGCTCTTGTCTGTTCCTACAAAGGCACTGTAGCTGGTTGGAGTGGTATCATCGATGGTATAGACCGGTGCATTGATGGCACACTTCGCCATACACATATATGCCACAGCCTTGGTGATACGACCATAATATTCACCCTCGTTCTGACTCTTACCGTCTGAAAGATGAGGAATGCATTCTGCCAACTCAGAAGTGACAAACCTGAAGACATCAGAGCGGTTGGACTGATTCACCTCGTTAGCACTCACCTGAGAAGAAACAACCAATGGCACCTGTCCGAAGAGATCCATCACATAGTAATAATAGACAGCACGAAGGGCTCTCAATTCATATACATATTCAGCATACTCCGGATGTTCACCCAGGTACTTGTTGAGTCGGTCGATAGAAGAATTGGCAAGACCGATGACACGATACAGGTTGTTCCACACATCGTTATACTTGCTTACAGACGACTCAAAGTTGTGGAGGAAGATATTCTGCCAGGTTCCACCATCTACCCAGTCACCCTGACGACCAGGAATCATACTGGCATCAGAAGAGAACTCCTGGAAGGTGTGTACCGAGCCACCATCGCTTCCATACAATCCATTTCCGATGGAAGAATATACGTTAGCCACTGTGTTTACATATACCAGCTTAGAGGTACTGAAAGCCTCCTCCTCAGAAAACTTGCTTCGTGGAGTCTCATCCAGTGAGCAACTAGCCAGTAATATCGATGAAAGAAGCATCGAGCCTATAATATATTGTTTCATAACTATAATCCTTTATATATTAATAATGTAATTCTTAATTAGAACTTGTTATCTATTCTATGTGAAAACATTTAGAAATTCACAGAGAGCGACAGAGTATAAGTACGGCTCAGAGGATAGATGTTCTTGTCGTCAACACCCAGATTGTCGCCACTGATGGTTGCTGAGTTGATCATTGGAGTCAGGCCCTTGTAACCAGTGAGGGTACAGATATTGTTGACTGACAATGCAAGGTGAATGTTGTTGATGAACTTCCACTTGAGCATATCCTTGGTGAAGGTGTAGCCCAGAGAAGCGTACTCGAAGTTCATATAGTCACCCTTTTCCAGCCAGTAGTCAGAAATCTGAACATCATGAATACCCTTGCCGTTATTGAGATGCTGTGCACCGCTCAGGATATTATAGGTTGGGAAATTACTCATATTGTTCAAGGTCATGGATGTGGCATTGTAAATCTTATGACCGAAAGCACCGTTAAACTGCATAGTCAGATCCCAGTTCTTGTACTTGAAGCTCATATCCCAGCCGAGGAAGTACTTAGGAATTGCCTGTCCGCAAACCTTGCGGTCGCCACTGTCACCCGTATCAATGGTACCATTATCATCAAGGTCTTCGATGATATACTGTCCATTCTCATCAATACCTGTGCAGTGAGGCAGATAGAATACACCTACAGGCTGTCCCTCAATGAGATAGGTTACGCCATTATTATGTGTCAGACCAGCCGCACCTACGGTGGCAACAGAGATATGCTCGCTCGTTGTCATAGGCTGTCCCTTGTAGGTACCGCTCAACTTCTTCAGCTTGTTCTTCTGATAAGAGAAATTCAGACCGGAATTGAAGGTAAAGTCCTTTGTCTTGATGATGTCACCTCGAACAGCCAATTCAAATCCCATATTAGTCATGGTACCCATATTGGCCAACAGACGGTCGTAAGTGAAAGGAGGTACCGGCACGGTATAGGTATAAAGCATATCTGATGTTTCAGAAGTGTACCAGTCGAAGGTTACATTGAGACGCTGCTTGAACATCGACAGGTCAAAACCGACATCAAATGTCTTCTTTACCTCCCACTTCAGATCAGGGTTGCTGTTGGAGGTAACCGCAAAAGTAGTACTTGTTGCGCCGTTGACGGTAGTTACACCATTAGGCTCCATCAGGGCGAGAGAAGTATAAGGATCGATGGCATCCTGATTACCGGTCACACCATATCCTGCACGAATCTTTAAATTGTCTATCTGCTTGATTTTCTTCATCCAAGGCTCATTGCTGATTACCCATGCCAAGGAAGCAGAAGGGAACCAGCCCCACTTCTGACCATTACCCAACTTAGAAGAACCATCGGTACGAACATTGACGGTAGCGATGTATTTGTCAGCCAGCATATAGTTGACACGAGCCATATAAGAGCTCAGGGTATATTCGGTGTAGTTAGACTGCAGATTACCCCAGCTCACATTGGCAGCAGCCTTCATGTTATTGAACTTGAAGTAGTTGGTATCAAATCCATGTGCCTCCTGTGAGTTCCAGTCGTAGGTGTACTTCTGTCCCTCCATCAGAGCCAAGGCATCAATGTGATGCTTGCCGAAATCCTTGGAGAAATTCACCATGACGTTGCCCATATAGTCCTTGCGGTTGGTATTGGCAATATAAGCCCATCCGTTACCGTTCAGCTTACCCATCTGGATATTGTTAGGAATATAGAACTTATTGTCACGGTTCCAATAATTGTATGAACCAAAGGCACTTACAGTGAGTCCGTCGATGATGCTGACCGTTGCCTTGCCATGAACATTGACAGAGGCATCCTTGTAGAAGTCATCAATATCGAGCAATCCCAGTGGATTCCAGACTTCATTGGCAAGCAGATCCTCATCCCATTCGCCCTTGTCGTTTCTTACATTAGGATAAGTAGGGTTATAGGCTGTAGCAGAATAGAACATCTTGTGCATATCATACTGGATATTGCTATTGCGCTGAGAACCGAATATGCCCAGTTCCAGCTTCAGATGTTTGTCGAAGAGATACTGGGTTCCATCCAGCTTTGCTGTAAAATTCTTCATATCAGAATTCTTCAAGGCACCCTGACGGAGAACGAATCCCAGAGAAGCACGAAGACTGGAAGTGTCTGTACCAGAAGAGAAAGAGATGTTATGATTCTGTGTGAGACCCACATTGCGCTCAATCTCCTCGAGGAAATTGGTATCGCCACCCATATCGGTATAGGTCAGACCCAAAGACTTGGCTGTCTCACGATATTCTGAAGCCGACATCAGATCCAGATTCTTATAGACTGTATTGACACCAAACTGGCCATTGTAGCTCAGGCTGGAATAGCCCAACTTGCCCTTGGCTGTGGTAACAACTATGACACCGGAAGCACCACGTGAACCATACTGGGCAGTCTCAGAAGCATCCTTCAGGATGGTGAGACTCTCAATATCGCCAGGAGCCAGAGAATTGAACATTGTCATATCAGCAAAGACGCCATCGATGATAACCAACGGGTCGTTACCACCTGAAAGAGAAGAGGTTCCACGAACTCGAATGCTTGGCGAACTGGTAGGATCGCCGCCAGCCTGAGAAATGATAACACCCGCAACCTTACCCTTCAAGGCCTCGGCAGGACTGGTTACCACACCCTTGTTCATATCTTCTTTCTTGATGCGGTCGACAGCACCCGATACCGTGCGCTTGCTGCCCACAGCATAACCAACGACAACCACCTCATCGAGCACCTCGTCGTTTTCTTTCAGCGAAACATTGATAACATGATTTCCCTTTACAGGAATTTCCTGGGTACGGTAGCCCAAATAAGAGAATACCAGGACGGAACCATCCTTAACATTGTCAAGCTTGTAGTTACCATCCAAGTCGGACACAGCACCATTCTTGGTATCTTTCACCAGAATGCTGGCACCAATGACAGGTTCACCTGTGGCATCTACCACCTGACCCTTAATGGTTGTCTGACCAAGAGCATTAAAAGTAATAAAGCATCCTGCTAACAGCAGACCTACTTTCTTTGAAAGGTTGTTTTTATCCATAATCTATAGGTTTATAACGATTAAAATTGTTTGATGCCGCAAAAATACGTCAAAATTCAATAGGTTGTTGCGATTAGTAGGTTTTTGGTAGATTACCATTATCTACTATCCGATTTATCAGGCTGAATATCAGTAAATTAAAGATTTCTAAAAAAAACACGTTAGTAGATGCGAGATTCTGAAAGTTTTTTATTACTTTTGCAGCAGAATCTTTAAAACATAAGAAACATGAGACATTTTATAACTATCGTACTACTGATACTACTACCACTATGCGCAAAAGCAGACAACAGCCAGCTCTACAAACAGCTGGATGCTGCCCTGGAAAAACGTGCGCATTATGTAGAAGTAAAAGAGAAAAGTCTGAACGACATCAAGCAGGGTGCCAAGTATGTAACCAGCAACGAGGACAAGCTCAAGCTTTACGAGCAACTCGCCAATGGATACAAAGCCTACGAGTATGATTCGGCGATGACTTACGTAAAAAAAGGCCTTGTTCTTGCCCAAAAGAGCAACAACATCTTATATCATAAAAGATTCCAACTTAGCCAAACCAGCCTGCTTATCACACGTGGATTCTATGCTGAAGCAAAAAACATCATGCAGAAGATAGAACCCAAGGAAGAAGATCCGCTTGACTATCAGTTTCAATACTATTATACACTTTACGGACTATACAACAACTGGTCAACCTATTGTGAAAACAATGAATTCAGCAAGATTTACGACCAGCAGAAAGTGGAATACCTGAAGAAAACATTAGAACTGTCGCCAAAGAAAGATGCATTCTATTACTACCTGCTGGGAGAGTTATACTATTACAACAATCATTCCAACAATAACAAGACCATCCAATACTACAAAAAAGCACTGAGTATGGAAAAGCCGGACAGCCGTCTCCATGCCATGACCGCCTTTGCCCTATCCGAAGTATACCAGAAAGCCAACAACCAGAAACTGACGGAACATTACTTGCTGGTTGCAGCCATCTCAGACATCACTTCTGCCACAAAAGAAAACGTAGCCCTGCAAAACATCGCACTCTTCATCTACAAACATAAGACCAGAAGTCTGAACAAAGCCCAGGAATACATCAACCTATCCCTGGAAGATGCTTATGCATACAACAACCGGTTGCGCCGCATTGAGATTTCATCCAAATTGCAGATGATTACCAATGCCTATACTGATGACATCAGAGCCACCAACAGCATGCTCTACATTGCGCTGTCGGTCATTTTCCTGCTCTTGCTCGGAGTGGGACTTAGCAGTCTGTTCATCCGCAAGAAGAACAAACTTCTGAAACAGAAGAAAGACGAAATCACGGCTACATCGGCAAAAATGGAAGTTCTCAACAGCCAGTTGCACCTCATCAACGACGAACTGAAGGACACCAACCAGAAGCGCGAGAGACTGATAAAGGTGTATATTGACCTGTGCTATAAGAACATAGAGAGAAACAGCAAACTGCGCACCTTGGCAGTAAGAAAGATCAAGGCCAACCAGAGTAAGGAGCTGCTGAGCCTCCTTTCTTCCTCAACCAATACAGAGAAAGAGAACAAGGAGTTTCTGACGGAATTCGACAAGGCTTTCCTGTCTCTGTACCCAACTTTTATAACCGAGCTGAACAAGCAGCTTACAGAATCGGCACACATCCAGCTGAAAGAGAATGGAGAAATGCCCCCTATCCTCCGTGTGTGCGCCCTGTTAAGATTAGGCATCACCGAAAGTTCCAAGATAGCCGGTATCCTGTCTTATTCGCCACAAACCGTATACAACTACCGTTCCCTGCTCAAGAACAATGCCATCGACAAGGAGCACTTCGAAGAAAATGTGCTCAGACTCTGCATGGTGATAGCCGACTGATGCGGAGATTAAGAATACGGCACAAATATCCGAAACAGATAGCTGCCAATGCTTTCTTCCGAAAAAATGGAGCTGATTTGCCAAAGTAACATCTTTGTCGCAGCTTTGTCAATGCCTTTCAACCTCATCGCAATCGCTATGTAATAATACCGCCGTACCTTTGCAACCGTAATCAAACGATATAGGTTATGAATGCTAAAAGGGGAATTATTGTATTAGGATTGCTCTCAGCGGCTAGCATGCCAACGTGGGCGCAACAGATTAAGGGTGTGGTTATCGACCAGAAATCGAAAGAGACACTCATCGGTGCAGTCGTCACTGTGGATGGAACCAACGTGAAGGCTATCACCAACATCGACGGCAACTTCCAGATCGATGGATTGAATAAAGACAAGAAATATACACTATATATTAATTATGTAGGATATAAGACTCAAAAAATTGACGGGGTTCAGGCGAAGGACGCAGACCAGGTAATCGCGCTGCAACCTGATGAACAGCAGCTGAAAGAGGTGACCGTTACCGCAGTGGAAAGGCGTAATACGGATGCGGCAATGATACAGGTGGCCAAAAACAGTCCCGTCATCGTGAGCAATGTTTCGGCACAGGAAATATCCAGAACTCAGGATACGAATGCGGGTGAGGTGATACGCCGAGTGCCAGGCGTGAGCCTCATCGACGACAAATTCGTGATGGTTCGTGGCTTGTCGCAGCGTTATAACAATGTATGGGTGAACGGAGGAGCAGTGCCTAGCTCTGAGGCTGATTCCAGGGCATTCTCCTTCGATATCATCCCAAGTTCGCAGATTGACAACCTTACCATCGTGAAGTCGCCAACGGCTGAATATCCCGCAGATTACTCAGGCGGTTTCATCATCGTCAACACCAAGGAGATTCCGGCAGAAAACAGTTTCAACATCGCCGTAGGCGGAAACTGGAATACATCTTCTGCCTTCAAGGACTTTTCTTACTCAAAAGGTTCCGGAACCGATTTCCTAGGGTTCGACAATGGCTTGAGAAACCTGAATGGGGGCATCCATGCTGACTTGAATCCACAGCTCGATGCCAACGGAAAACCGGTGAGCGATTATGCTACTTCGCTCCTGGGCAACGGGCTTAATAATGATTGGCTCATCAAGAACAAAAAGCCTTGGGGCGACTTGAAACTGGCAGCTAGCCTGAACCAGCGCTGGATGCTGGGCGGAAGAACACTCGGCATGCTCGCCGCCCTGAACTATACCAACGAATACCGCACCTACGAGAACATGGAGAACAACCTCTATGGCATCTATGATGCGGCTAACGACAAGCCGAACTATCTTCGTCACTCTGTTGACGACCAGTATAATAATAATGTGAGACTCGGAGCAATGCTCAACTTCACCTTCCTTTCCAAGGACGGCAATCACAAGTATCAGCTCAAGAACATCTTCAACCAGTTGGCTACCAGCCGATATACCTGGCGTGATGGCGTGAGCGCCCAGTCGAACCTGGAGCGAAGCGCAGAGTATTACTACCGCAGTCGAACTACATATAACGGTCAGCTTACCGGCAAGCACACCTTCACTAGCGATGCCCTTGACTGGAGCATCGGGTATGCGTATGCCAACCGCCATTTGCCTGACCGTCGTAGATACCTCATCGACGATGCTCTTGAATCGGGCGTTTATGCCCTGAGCACCGGCAACGACATATCCCGCGAGTGGACTCAACTCGACGAACACATTCTCTCTCTTGGGGTAAATGACAAGCACCACTTCAAGTTTGGCAACTTTGAGCCAAACTTACAGGTGGGTGCCTATGGGGAGTATCGCAGCCGAGAATACCAGACCCGCAACTTCATCTACAACTGGAATGTTTCAGCTAACAACATGCCATCCGACTTCCGCCACAGCGACATCCCAACCCTGCTCTCCAGCGAGGCAAACATGGGTTACGACAAGCTGTATCTTCTGGAGGAAAAGCAGATGCGCAATAACTACCGCGGACACAACACCTTAGGCGCCGGGTACCTGGCGATGTCTCTCCCCTTTGGCAAACTCGGCATCCACGCCGGTGTCCGCTTCGAGCATAATGATATGGAACTCATCTCCAATTCCCGTGACTACGAGAAGAGTGAATCGATCCGTCATTACAAGACCGATGATGTTTTTTCATCTCTCAATACAACATATAAGATCAGCGACCAGCACCAGGTGCGACTGTCGTATGGCCGCAGTATTAACCGCCCAGAATTCCGTGAAGTATCGTCGTCGGTGTATTACGACTTCGACCTTGCCAGCAATGTGCAGGGAAACACTGAGTTGAAGAACTGTTATGTCGATAACCTCGACCTGCGATATGAGTGGTATCCATCCCGTGGAGAGCTCATTTCTCTGGCAGTCTTCTACAAGCACTTCGATTCTCCTATCGAGTGGACCTATACGGTGGCTGGTGGCACTGACTTGATTTACTCTTACAAGAATGCAAAGAGTGCCAACAACTATGGTGTGGAGCTGGATATCAGAAAGAATCTCGGATTCATAGGATTGAAGAATTTCAGCTGGTCGTTTAACGGTGCCTTGATTAAGAGCAAGGTGCAGTTTGAGAAGGGTTCGAAAGAGGAAGACAGACCGATGCAGGGTCAGTCGCCATACCTTATCAACACCGGCATCTTCTATAAGAATGAGCCATTAAAGATGGATATCGCCCTGCTCTACAACCGCATAGGCAAGCGAATCATCGGTGTGGGCAGAAGCGAGGGGAGCACAGGCGATGACTCCAATTCCCGAGTGCCTCACAGCTACGAGATGCCCCGCAACACCATCGATTTCTCGCTGGCTAAGAAATTCGGCGAGCATCTGGAACTGAAGCTCAACGTAAGAGATCTTCTTGCTGAAAAGATATATTACAAGCAGTTTGCTGATGTAACGTATAGCGACGGAAGCAAGAAGGAAGTAGAAGAAATAGCAAGATGCTACAAGCCGGGTAGAAACATCGGTTTGCAGGCAATCTATAAATTTTAGAGACTATCCGTAGAATTTCAAGAAAGATAATAATAGATGTTTGTTTAATAAAACAGGAAACAATGATGAACAAGATGTATTTTTTAGGATGCATGGGCATCCTCGCAGCATCTGCCATGTTGAGCAGCTGCAGCAGTGACAATGACGATCCAACTCCTTCTCCAAATCCTGGATCAGAAGTAGTTTACAAGTGGACAACCAATGGCGGCTTGAAGGCTTGCGACCACATCCTCTTCGGAACAGATGACAAGGAAAACGCCAACGGAACACAGATTGGCAACGGCGACCAGGAATTCGTTTTCACAGGCAAGCAGACTTTGAAGAAAGGCACTTATCTCCTCAAGGGATGGGTATATCTTGCAGATGGTGCAGAGCTTACCATCGAACCGGGAACGATTATCAAGGGCGACAAGCAAACCAAGGCGGCACTCATCGCAGAGCGTGGCGGCAAGCTCATCGCCAAGGGTACAGCCACAGAGCCTATCGTCTTTACATCTGAAGAGGCTGCCGGCAGCAGAAAGCCTGGCGACTGGGGTGGCATCATTCTCTGCGGCAAGGCTAAGAACAACCAGACTGAGCAGCAGATAGAGGGTGGTCCTCGTACCAAGCATGGTGGCGCAGATGATGCTGACAACTCAGGAGCCTTGAGTTATGTACGCATCGAGTTTGCCGGTTATCCATTCCAGAAGGATAAGGAGATTAATGGTTTGACTCTCGGTTCCGTAGGTTCAGGCACAGAGATTGACCACGTTCAGGTATCTTATTCCAATGATGATTCCTTCGAATGGTTTGGCGGTACAGTAAACTGCAAGTATCTCGTAGCCTACAAGAGCTGGGATGATGATTTCGATACAGATAACGGTTTCTCAGGAAAGGTGCAGTATGGTCTTTCTCTGCGCGACAGCAAGATAGCCGACACCTCTCAGAGCAACGGTTTCGAGAGCGACAACTGCGCCGATGGTGCTACCGTGGATCCTCGTACCAAGGCAACCTTCTCTAACATCACCTTTGTAGGTCCTAAGGTATTGGATGATAAGTTCCAGAACACCACAGATTATATCACTGCCGGAGCATACAATCCAAACAACGGTTCAGCTCTCGGCAAGTTCCAGTCAGCCATGCAGATTCGTCGTTCTTCTAACCTCAACTGCATCAACTCAGTAGCCTTAGGCTGGCCTATCGGTTTGATTGTTGATGGTGAGAAGGGTGAAACCGTGAAGGATGCCAAGGATGGCAAGTTCAAGCTTCAGAATGTATATTTCGCTGGTATGGATGCCGTTGGCACAGATGCCAACAAGCAGTATGAGGATTACCTCTACGATGCTGCCCAGAAGAAGGACATCGACAAGAATCAGAAGTCATACAGCAACACCTTCTTCTTTGCAGAGCAGAGCAACAAGTATTTTGATTCATGGACCTCATTGGTTGGTGCAGATGGCTATACACCTATCGCAGGAAGCCCATTGCTCGGTGCCGCAAGTTTCAATGGCTGGACAGGTTTCGACACCGTAACCTACATCGGAGCCTTCGATGGCAGCACCAACTGGATGAATGGTTGGACCAACTTTGATCCTCAGAACGCAAAGTACTAGAAAAGATTAGTACCGGAAAAGAATTAGAATAGCTAATTTCTATTTTGACTATAAGGTTTTCTTTTATTGGGGCATGGCGCAGTGATTTGCGCCATGCTTTTTTGTTGTTAGATTATGGAGGAAAATGAGGTTATTGCATTTTTTGCAGCAACCACAAAACGCAACTGGTGCATATTTTGCGACAGTTCAAAAGCATAGAATCCGCTCTCGTTAACAAAGATCATCTGTTGGCGGCATTTGATGGAGTTCCATCCTTACGCAGGCGGTCAAAAAGTTTGACGTCGCGTTTCACGACGTCAAACTTTTCAACATGTCACTGAATGGCATTACGCTAATATACGGTTGCACATCAACTGTTATGCGGTCTTAGGAGCTATATCTTCTAAAAACAGATTGTAACTCTTCAGACAACTTCAATTAGCTCTTTTGAAGACTATACTAAGATGTTTCGAACTGTGCACTTTGTTAATCAATGAAAGCAAAACTATCTGTATTGACATTGATTATATTCAGTAACAAAACTATAAGTTAGCTAGTCTCTTTGTCAAGAGGCTAGCTATCTTTATCATTCTCTTCAATTATCCAATCCTCAATATTGCCCTGGGTAGAATCAAAGTTGATACCTACTTTTACTATAGGTTTCCCGCAAAGCGCAAAGCGCTGGGCATAGTTCTTGAGGTTAATCTGCTGCAACGCCGTCTGGGCATCCCTGTTCAGCTTCAGTTCTATGATATAGAGACGGATGTCTGTCAGCAGCACGATATCTACCCTTCCATTGGGAGTGTGCACTTCTACATCTACCACATAGCCAGTCAAAAGCGAGAAGATGATAAACAGCATCTGCTGGTAATGACCTTCATGGTTGGTGACATTGCAATATGGCACAGTTCCCAGAAAGGTCTGGAGCAGCTGTAATGCTCCGTCCATATCATCCTGACGGATAAGCACAGACATCTGAGCGATGGTGACATCTCCATTCTGGGCAAACATTCCTTCCAGATAGTTAGGAAGAAGACTCTCGAACAATCCAACTTTGATTTCCTTGTTCGGCAAATCAAGAGTATAGAGCTTGCTGGTCTTGTCATAATCTTTGATGGTAAGATAGCCACTTTGGTATAGCAAAGGGGTTATGACCGTCATGTTCTCTGTCGGGGCATCAAAGGCTGATGATTTGGCATACATCTTTCCAAGAGTTGCCGGCAAGACATGAAACTTCCGCATCATGTTAATCAGGTAGGTTGGAGTGCCGGAAGCGAACCAGTATGAACTGAAATCCTGATTGGCAAAGCAGTTGAGCAGACTGAACGGATTGAATATATCTGACGATTGAGCAGAGAAATGATAACCATCGTAGTTCATTTTCAGTTCTTCGATGGCAGTTTCTCTTGTGGAGCCTAGCGATTTTGCCAATTCATCAATGTCGTCCGACATCTGGGTTAGCAGCTCCTCCTTGGTGATTCCACATATTCCCGAATATTCCCTGTTCATCGAAATATTGGTGATATTATTCAGTTCGCTGAAGATGCTGACTTGCGAAAACTTGGTGATACCGGTGAGGAAGACAAAGCGGAGATATGGGTCGCAATCCTTCAATGGACTATAGAAATTACGCATGATATTGCGAAGATTCTTGAGATTGTCATCCTCGTGTGCTACATCAAGAAGAGGAGCATCGTATTCATCGATGAGCACGACCACCTTCTTTCCCGTTCGTCTGTACACATTCATAATCAGGTTTGCCAATCTCACATTCGGATCAACAGCATCATTTTCTATACCAAACTTCTTTTCATTCAAGCCGATGATATAGAGCAGGTATCTTTCCAGTTGCTCCTTCTCCATGTGTTTGCCCATAGCCATACTGAAATGGAGCACAGGATATTCTGTCCATTCCTGCTCCAGCTTTTCAATGGCTAGTCCCTTAAAGAGTTCTTTCTTTCCTTCGAAATAACTCTGTAAAGTAGATACAAGTAAAGACTTTCCGAAACGGCGTGGTCGTCCCAGAAATATATAGTTGCTGTCAGAATGTGTCATGCGGTAAACATATTCTGTCTTGTCGATATAGAGCCGGTCTTCCGTGCGAATCTTATCGAAGGTTTGTATTCCTATAGGATATCTTTTTTTTGCCATAATTCTACGCTTGATGATATTACAACTGCTTATCTTGCATAAAGCCACTGCAAAGATACGAAGTTTTTTTTGAAACTCTATTAAAAAAGAAGAAATATTGGGTTATCATTTTCAATAATAACTCTCGGGAAGATATTTATCTCATTTTTTCCAAAACAAAAAAGAACTTGAAGAAGATATTTCATATTTTGCCTACATGTTTCAAAAAGATACATATCTATCTTCAAACGTTGATGTTCTGAAACAGGATATAAATCGCATTGCACAATATGCCATGTATGCATATTGCATTTTCGCATTGTTTTCGCTGGCATTTTCTGTTTGCGGACAAGCGGGCTTATCCTTCAGAACAAGCCCCATCCTGATTCCAATAAGTCCCATCCTGGTTACCATCAAGCAACTGGTCTTGCAGCTCGCCCCTATAGCTTTATGGGGAATATTCCGCTACACGCTACCGGCAGGCGTAAAATTGCTACGACGCTGCAGCGAGTTGATGGTACTTTACTATGTGCTCTCATTCATCCTGGGCCAATGATTCAATCTTCATCTCGTAACGATGATGCAGAACGGACAGATTACCCAAATGGCTTCCATACTCACCTGGACAGAAAGCACGATGGGCCTGATTTCCGTCATCGCTTCCCTGATAGCCGGCTGTCATCTGTGCAGCAAGCACAGGGGCAACATGCGCAAACTGGGCATAGCCCTTGTCCTGGTTTTCATCGCATGGCTGCTATGCTCGAATCTCCTCCCTACGGCAGTGTTTTATCTGGCAGGCAACACCCGGCAGACAGCCTTCACCTGCATGAATCTCATCAGTATGATAACCACAACATCGGCTTATATATACGCATACTACATGATGTATCGGGCGATAAAAACGATAGGATGCATCGGGCAATAAAACCAAATAAATACAAATTCTCGGATATACAGATTACAGAAAGTGTTATCAGTTTTACAGAAAGAAAATTGCAATACACTGCAAATTTTACCCAAAAACACAAGAAATTTGCAATACACTGCAAATTTCCCGAAAAAGTTTCGTATATTTGCAGCGCATTTCATTTTTAGCAATCAAGATAGAATGCAAAATGAATAGCAAAGTGAATAAATAGAACATAAAGAGAATATGATAGAGCGTAAAGAATACATGAATCTCCTGGAGAAATGGAGAGACAAGAAGGCCATCAAGGTAGTAACAGGCATACGACGCTGTGGCAAGTCATCGCTGCTGAGAATGTTTAGGGAGAAACTTCTCTCGGACGGAGTATCCGAAGAACAAGTACAGAACCTCAACTTCGAGGATCTCGACAACGAGCCGTTCCTCGACTATAAAATTTTGTACGCTCACGTAAAGCAGAACCTGTGCCCAGACAAGATGAACTATCTTTTCTTTGACGAGATACAGATGGTGGAAAATTTCCAGAAAGTGATAGACAGCCTGTTTCTGCTAGACAACGTAGACATTTACGTTACTGGCAGCAATGCCTACCTGCTCTCTGGCGAAATAGCCACCCTGCTCACCGGAAGATACATCGAAATCAAACTCTTCCCTTTCTCCTTCCGAGAATTCATGCAAACGCAGCCTGCCCATACTTCCCGAGAGCTCGCCTATCGCCAATACATCGAACTGGGTTCCTTCCCATACATTCCCCAAATCAGCCAAGACCGAGAGATGGTGCGTGAATACCTGTCAGGTCTCTACAACACCATCGTACTGAAAGATGTGGTGAGCCGCAAGAAGATAACCGATGTGATGATGTTGCAAAGTGTGGTAAGATTCCTTGCTGACAATATAGGCAACATATCCGTAATCAAGCGCATCAGCGACACCATGACCTCGCTGGGAAGAAAGACTACATCTCATACGATAGAAAACTACGTCTCTGCCCTCACCGACAGCTATATCTTCTACCCTGTGCAGAGATATGATGCCAAGGGTAAGCAGCTATTGAAGACTGGACAGAAACTTTATCTTGCCGACGTAGGTCTGCGCCAAGTCATCAATGGCACCAAAGGTGGCGACTTGGGGCACGTACTGGAGAACATCGTGTATCTGGAACTAGCACGACGAGGCGGAGAAATCTATGTAGGCAAAGCCGGTGATGCAGAAATAGACTTCGTGGTAATCATTGGTGAACACAAGGCATACTATCAGGTATCGCTCAGCGTAAGGGATGAGACCACGATGCAGAGAGAATTGGCACCCCTGAAGTCCATCTCCGACAATTTTCCAAAATATCTGCTCACCCTGGACAACGACCCCGTCCAGTTTCATGATGGAATCAAGCAAGAATATGTGCTCGACTGGCTTATGGAATGCTATGATTCGCCTAAAAAATAAGACTCACACAGAAAAACAATGATGGAAAAGAATCAGATTTTTGAAAATATTATGAGCCGTACATCGGTGAGAAGTTATACAGACATGCCACCGCTCGCCATCGTGGTTTGCGGATGCCTTGACAAGACGCTGGAAGGCACAGAGCAGGAGTTCTGGATTCAAGACTGTTCGGCAGCCACGGAGAACATTCTGCTGATGGCTCACGGCCTGGGACTTGGCGGTGTATGGACAGCCCTCTATCCCCTGAAAGAACGATACGAGGGAATGCAGCAATTGCTGCATCTGCCCAAGACGATGATTCCGCTCAACGCCCTCATCATCGGATATCCGAAGAATCAGGCGGAAGCAAAGGATAAGTGGAAAGAGGAGAATATTTCCTATAATAAATGGATGGAGAAAAATTCATAATAAAGAAAAAGTATGAATATCAAGGAGAATTATCAACAATATGTAAGCCGATACGCTTCTGAGGTGGCTGCCCTGAAGCGTAAGAATACGGGATTTATAACGGGCGAGCTGCTGGCTTTTGGCGGCATCCTCGCCTTCCTGATCTGCTATTTCGCATTGGATGGAGATACGCAGAACTATCTGATGGGGGCGACGTTGTGCCTGATTGCCTATCTGGGTATCAGACGACTTGACGACAAGAATAAGGAGAAGATAGAGCATCTTTCGGCTTTACTCAAGGTTTATCAGGACGAAATCAAGGCTTGGGAGGGGGATTTCTCGCCTTTCGAAACGGGCGATTGCTATCAGAATCCGCAGCATCCTTATTCCTTCGACCTCGATGTCTTCGGCAAGAGTTCGCTGTTCAACCGCATCTGCCGAACCATCACATCGGGCGGTTCGGAGGCACTTGCCAGGAATCTTACCCGGGAAACGCCTCTGACCATGGAGGATATCAAAAGAAGAAGGGATTTGCAGAAGGAGCTGGCTGGAGAAGGCGAAAACTGGCGAATGGAATTTCTGGCGCTTGGCGAAAAGAACAGAAGTCAGACTGTGAATGGCAAGACGAAGAAGATTGATTCTGCTGCGGTGATGGATGCGATGCAGAAGGTTTCGAAGATGGAGGTGCCGGCATGGTTTGGGTCTCCGGTTTCGCTCGTTATCGGATGGCTGCTGATTATCGGAGTAATCGGTTCCGTGATTTTATCGATATGCGATATGGTTTCGGTGAATTTCGCCCTGTGGTGGGTGTTGGTTCAATACATGGTGGTGTTCTTCGTCTGCAAGCAGACACTTGATAAGATAGACAGCAATGGCGGCAAGCTTCGCCATCAGCTCATCGCCTATGCTCAGATACTTCAGCTTATCAACAGGCGCAATTTCCATAGCGAATCAGGCAAGGAGATGCAGAATTCCCTGGCAGATGCCCTGCCTTCCTTTGCCCAACTGGAAAAGATATTAAAGGGGTATGACAGAAGAGGCAACTTCCTGGGTCTTTTCTTCACCGATGCCTTCATGCTGAGCGATTTCTTCCTGGTTCGCAGTTTCCTGAAATGGAAGAATACCTATATGGTGAAGATGGAGGAATGGATGCATATCATCAGCGAGATGGATGCGATGGTTTCGATGGCGAATTTCAGATATAATCATCCGGAGGCGGAAGAGGCGGAATTTGTTTCGGGAAGTCCGGAAGCAGATACCGAAAGCGATGTTTCAGAAAATGCAGGAATCGGAAGTCCGGAAATCGTGTTCGAGGGAAAGAATCTCTATCATCCTTTCCTGGGTGCCAAGGCGGTGAAGAACGATTTCACCATCAAGGACGACAACTATTATATCATCACCGGGGCCAACATGGCGGGAAAGAGTACCTTCCTGCGTTCGCTGGGCGTGAACTATATCCTGGCAATGGCGGGTATGCCGGTGTTTGCGGATCAGCTGAAGATTTCCCGTTTCAGATTGTTCTCGAGCATGAGAACCACCGATGATTTGACACATGGCATCTCTTACTTTAATGCTGAGCTGATAAGACTGGAGGAGCTGCTGAAGTTCTGCAGGGAAAGTGCTGAGGGAAAGTGCTGCAAGGAAAGTGGAGAAGACAATAAGGAGCCACTCCGAACGCTGATTATTCTGGATGAGATTCTGAAAGGAACGAATTCATTGGATAAGCTGAATGGTTCGAGAAAGTTCCTAGAAGCCATTGCCAAGCAGCCGGTGAGCGGTATCATCGCTACCCACGATCTGGAGCTCTCCAAGATGGAGAATGATGCATCAGGAAAATTCCACAACTATTGTTTCGAGATAGATTTAGGCACAGATGTTACCTATACTTATAAGATACAGAAGGGTGTGGCAAGAAACCAGAATGCCACCTTCTTACTGAATAAGATTTTGGAAAAATATTAGAATAAAAAGAGAAACTCCCGATAGTTTGATCAGTTTCAAATTATCGGGAGTTTTCCTTTTAAAGAATACATTATAGCTCCACGCTATCCAGGCGGAATTTGAGCAAGCCGGCTGGTACCTTTACCATTACCTCTTCACCAGCCTTCTTACCCAGAAGGGCCTTGGCGATAGGCGACTTGATGGAAATCTTGCCACTATGCAAATCAGCCTCGTGAGGATTTACTATGGTATAATTCATGCTGCACTTGTTGGCGAGATTGGTAATCTTAATCTTGCTCAACAAGCCAACGGTATCGCTCTTCAATCGAGACTTGTCGATGACACGGGCATTCTCCAAGACCTTCTGCTTGAAGCTGATGCGGCTCAAAAGTTTGCCCTGCTCACGCTTGGCTGCATGATACTCGAAATTCTCACTGAGGTCGCCCTTATCGCGGGCCTCAGCTATCGCATCGCGAACGGCTGGCAACTCTACGTTAACCATGTGTTGAAGTTCGGCCACGAGCTCATCGTAACCTTCCTGAGACATATATTCCATTTTCTCTGATAATCTTAATGAATGATGTTTTTAATTTTCGGGGTGCAAAGTTACTAGTAATTCATGAAAACACCAAACATTTTTGATAAAAAGTAAATAAAAAAAGAGAAGATGTGCAGCCATGACAGACAACACATCTTCTCCTTGAATATATCATTATCCCCAAACTTCCTCGGAAATCTCTCTCACCAGATCGATCTTTGCCCACTGCTCAGCATCGGTCAGTTTATTACCAATCTCGCAAGAGGCGAAACCGCATTGAGGACTGAGACTGAGCCGATCGAGGGGGATATATCTGGCAGCTTCGTGGATTCTGGCGATAACCGTAGCCTTATCCTCCAACACCGGAGATTTGGAGGTTACCAGACCCAGAACCACCTTCTTGCCATCTGCCACATACTTCAACGGCTCGAAACCACCCGAACGCTCATCGTCATACTCCAGATAGAAGGTATCTACATCTTCATGGGCGAAGAGATAAGGAGCTACGGCATCGTAGGCACCCTTGGTGGCATAGCAGGAATGATAATTGCCACGGCATACGTGGGTGTTGATGGTCAACCCCTCCGGTTTGCCCTCGATGGCAAGATTGTTCACCTTCAGAAATTGCAGGGCTTCCTGCTCAAGGGTGAAACCTGTGCCCACCTTAGCCTTCCAGTAATCGCTATCCACAATCATTCCCCAGGTGCAGTCATCCAGCTGGACGGTACGGCAACCGGCTGCATAAATCTCCTGGAAGAAGGTGCGGTAAGCCTGAGCAATATCCTCAATCAGCTGGGTAGTGTTAGGATAGAACTTGCGGGTATTCTCGGCATTCTTGCCACGGAACAGTTCGGCAAGGAACTGAGCCGGAGCAGGAACCGTCTGCTTTGCCTCGAAGATATATTCGCCATTGGCATCCAACTCTTCAAACTGCTTCACAAATAGGAAATCCTTGATAAAAGGATGATTCTCGCCGGTAATTTTGCCGGTCAGTTGGATAGAACCCTTGGTTGTCTCCTCGCCATGAAACTGGTAGCCATGCTCCAGTTCGATATGCTCCACGCCATTGAATCCCCACATAAAGTCGAGATGCCAATAGCTGCGGCGGAACTCGCCATCGGTGATATAAGGCAGGCGATGCGCCTTCTGCTGACTGATGACCTCAGTAATCAGCCGGTCTTCTACGGCGCGAAGGTCGGTGGCAGAAATCTTGCCATCAGCAAACTTAGCTCTCGCTTCCTTCAACTCTGCAGGGCGCAAATAGCTGCCCACTGCCTCAAAATGTATATTTCTTACGTTGCTCATATTTTTATCTCCTTATTGTTATTTGATGTGAATGACTCTTTATCCTGTCATTACCGATGAATGACGCTTTGCATCCGGAATTGCGGGTGCAAAGGTAAGAAGAAGAATTTTATTCGCCAAATATTCTCCGTAATTCAGAAAAATATACTATCTTTGCATCGAATTAAGCAAATCAGCAGAATATTATTCTGTAAGAATCGGTAAAAACAGAAATAAAGAAACAATGACAACAGAAGAAAAACTTGATGAAACAGACATCAGAATACTGAAGTTACTGCAGCAGAACTCCCGACTCACCGTAAAGGAACTTGCTGCAAGAGTACACCTCTCCCCTTCTCCCACCTTCGAGCGGCAGAAGCGGCTGGAACGCGAGGGATACATCCAGCGATATGGAGCCATCGTAGACCATCACAAGTTGGGGCACAACGTAATCGTGCTCTGCAATATCCGGCTCAAGCAGCATACCCATGACCTGATTCAGCAATTCATGGATACCGTGCAAACCATCGACCAGATAACGGAGTGCTACAACACCACCGGCGATTACGATTTCCAGATCAAGGTATATGCCCGCGACATGAAAGCCTATCAGGACTTCATGCTCAACACCCTGGGAAACATCGACTGTATAGGAAGTCTGCACAGCATCATCGTGATAGGAGAAATCAAGGATTCGCATTATATACCCGTAGCAAAATAAGGAGAAACGTGATGAAAGCAAAAAATATATTGATGATATGCCTGTTTATTTCCGGACTTTTCTGCCTCCCATCCAAGGCACAGCAGCCTGGAGAAAACGTCAGTTCTCAAACCATCAGAAAACTGGGCGAAAAGCATTTCTTCTCCATCTCCACTATTCCTGATGAAATTTTCCACCTGATGCAGGGGAAGACGTATAAGAAGAACTGTACCGTGGCAAGAAGCGAACTGAGATACATAAGATGCCTGCACGTAGACAAAGACGGCAGAAACATCGTAGGAGAGATGGTGGTGAACAGGGCGATAGCCACAGATGTGCTCGACATTCTGAAAAAGCTCTACGAGGCAAAATATCCGATAGAGCGGATGAGACTCATTGACTACTGGGATGCCGACGACGAAAGGGCGATGAGAGCCAACAACTCCTCCAGCTTCAACTTCCGCTTCATCTCGCATACCCATACGGTATCGAAGCACGGAAGGGGACTGGCCGTAGACATCAACACCCTCTACAATCCTTACCACAAACGGCTGAAGAACGGCAAGGAAGTGGTGGAGCCTGCCACCGCCCGCCCCTATCTGGACCGCAGCAAGAACCATGCTTACATGATTAAGAAAGGCGACCTCTGCTACCGGCTTTTCAAGGCAAAAGGATTCCGATGGGGAGGTGACTGGAAACACAGCAAAGATTACCAGCACTTCGAAAAATAGAAATGCAGGAAAGAACAGCCGGCAAGGAAAGGACATAAAAAAAGACTATGCCTATGTTACATCATTTCTTTAGTAACTATGGCATAGTCTTTTATTATCCAAACGATCTTTTTTATATGTAAAACAAATTTAACAATTCTGCTACAGCCTTATTATAATACATTGTAACTAGCTGTACCAGACAGAATTATATTCTCTACGTTCATCGTCCTCATTATAGAGGTTCTCATATTCAAGGTTCATAGCCTCGAATGATTCCTGTGTCTGTTTCATGATAACTCCTCCTCTATTTATTAAGTTCAACTTTTAATATGGCAAAATTACTAAAAAAACAGATTTCTGATGTCAATATTTCAGAAAACTTTTGTATTTTTGCACCATCTCTGCACATCAGGGGCAAAAAGTGCAAAAAAACAGCTCTGTTCAAGAGCCATGCAAGATAAAAAACAAGAAACAAGATGAAGATATTACATACTTTACGACTCGACAGAATGAAGTGGCGCTACTGGGTACTGCTGCTGTTGCTCATCCTCGTCACCTTTACCAAGATGATTCCTCTCTGGGGAGTTATCTACACCTACCGTGTTTATCCCGTTATCGGCAGCCTTCTTTCGCCCATCTCAGGCATCTTTCCTTTTGCCGTGGGCGATATTTTCATAGCTTTCAGCATCGCCTGGGTCGTCCTCTATCCTATCTACGAGATGGGATTACGGAAGAAACTCGCCCGTCGGTTTATCTTTCTTGCTGCCAAGAGCGGCGGCTATCCGAAGAAAAAGGCGGTTTTCGGAAGGGTAATTGAATATCTGCTGTGGGTATATGTATGGTTTTATGCAGCTTGGGGACTGAACTATTCGCAGCCTGTTATCTATTATAGAGTTGGCATGAAGCCTGCTGAGGTTTCGGAAGAGAAGTTCCGGAAATTTGCCTACCAGTATGCCGACAGCCTCAACCTTTTGAGTGAAGAACGGAGAGAGAAGAGTGAAAAATTCAATTGTATTGTGGATGATAAACTGAAGAATCGGGTGCGGGATGCGGTTCTGAAGGAATATAACAAGATAGGCTATCGGGAGGGCATCAATCCGCCTTTCAACCAGCATCCGCATGCCAAGACGATGGTGTTTACGCCCATCAGTTCGATGTCGGGTGTAACCGGCAGCATGGGACCATTCTTCTGCGAATTTACGCTGAACGGCGATATTCTTGCACACGATTATCCTGCTACCTATGCCCATGAATTTGCTCATTTTCTGGGCATTGCCAACGAAGGAGAGGCAAATTTCTACAGTTATCTCGTCTGTACGGCATCACAGGATAAGGCGGTGAAATTCAGCGGATATTACCACATTCTGCCCCATGTATTATATAATGTATTCGACATTCTCGGCGAAAAGGAGGGTGAGAAATATCTGAAATATATCCGTCCTGAGATAATCAGGCTGCTGAAAAGCGACCGCCAATACTGGCAGGACAAAAGATGCAAGGCACTGGATGCTGCCCAGGATTTCTTCTTCGAACTTTATCTGAGAGGCAACCATGTAGAAGGCGGCAGAAAGAGCTATGCCGGCGTCATCGGCCTGATTCTGGCTTGGGAAGAAAAAAAAGGCTAGTATACCCTCGCACGCCAGCCTTTTTAAAAGTTTTCGCATATTTTTTTCGATGCCCGCTTAATTTTTCCTTCTCTTTTCTCTTTTAATATCATAGAGAAGAGAAAAAAAGGAGCTATTCCTCCGCTTTCTCAAAGAAAAAGTATATATTTGCAAACGGATTTAGAATATCGAATCGATATGAAGAAAGAAAAGAATTTTTCAGAAACTGATTTTCAGAAGAAGAAGGCATTAGAAAGCTTATCGGACGATGAGATTCTGCAGGGCTTCAAGGATGCCGATGCCAGAATCGTAAGGGAGTATTACTACGGATACTGCCGGGTGGCTTATTGCATCTACGATAAGCGATATGACCTGCAGCACAAGCCGGGCATGGACTTCTTCTCGCTGGCTCACGAATACTATCTCTATCTCTGCGAACACGACTTCAAGCCGCTGGAAGACCGGAAGCCGAGCATGTCGCTCAAAACCTGGATGGTGAATGGTTTCCGTTTCCTGCTGCTGGATAAACTGAAGGAAGTGGTAAAAGAGCATCGCTTCGAGAGTTTCGAAGCACGGCAGGAAAGCCGCAAGATGCAGTTTGACGTGACCGACAACCAGTTTGAGCACGATCTTTATCAGACGATAGAGGACATCGGCAATTTCTATTATGGCAGAGACAGCAAGAACAGCATCATTCTGAAGATGCTCTATATAGAGGGATTCCGGGGCAAGGATGTAGCCGCTCAGTTGGGCATATCCCATTCTGCCGTCACCCAGCGTTGCCAGAAGATGATGCACGATGTGGTGATTCCTTATTTCAAGAGATACTTCGATGCATCGGAATACGGAAGCTACCTGTCGTTCGCGGAGGAAGACACATGTATCGAAAGTGCTCCGAAGATGTCGATGCCGAGAATGATGTCCGAATGCATGTGCTGCGAGGAATCGGCAGATAAAGGCAATAACATATTTAATAATAAGAAGAATATGGAAGATATGAAGAAGGGAAGAATCACTCCTAGCTGGATTGATTCATTAAAGGAGAACGAGATTTTTGTGTTTGGCAGCAATCTGGCTGGCATGCATGGTGGCGGTGCAGCCCGTATAGCCCGATTACATTTCGGTGCCGTCATGGGCAAGGGTGTAGGCTTGCAAGGTCAGAGTTACGCCATCCCAACGATGCAGGGCGGCGTAGAAACCATCCGTCCATACGTGGAGGAATTCATTATCTTTGCCCATCAGCATCCCGATCTTCATTTCCTGGTAACCCCAATAGGTTGCGGCATCGCCGGCTTCGAAGCCGAAGACATCGCCCCATTGTTTGAGAGTGCAAAGGAGATGAAGAACATCAGCCTGCCTGAGAGTTTCTGGGAGGTGATAGAGTAAAGAATTGGAATAATACATAATTTAAACATTATAAGATATGAAGACAAATAATAAAGATAAGTATTTTGATATACCAAAGAATTATCAGAATTTTGTATTGGTACAAAAGACGAATGCAAAACCTGAAGATTATGGTTACACAGAGGAGGCTGTATTGAGTGTTTTGGATCTGGTCAAGAATGATCCAAACAATTATGACCTTGAAGATGACGACCTACAAAACGACTTGGGTTGTTTCTTCAACGATGGAGTATGCGTTGAAAGAAATGTAGAGTTTGCTAAATATTGGTTTGCCAAATCTGCAGATCAAGGCAATGACTTAGCTCGTAGCAACTTGGCAGACATCTATCGTAAAGGTACAGATGGAACAGAAGTTGACCTAAAGAAAGCATTTGAATTGTATAAGGCCTGTGGTTTGCCATACGCCCACTTTCGTTGTGGAGAGTTTTACGAAAAAGGTTGGGGAGTAGATAAAAATATAGAAGAAGCTAAACGCTACTATTCATTAGCCTACTCAGAAGGACATCCTTTGGCTAAAAAGAAACTAAAAGATTGGAATTTTTTAGAGGATTAAAGATGAAAAATCAAACTATTCCACAAGAATACGAGCCATCCCCAAGCGAAGTTGAAAAATACATTCGCTTGTGGGATAGCTTAGACAATTATGTAAATCAAGAGAAAGCTCTTGACAAATTGTTTTTCAGCTTATGCCAAAAGAATGATACCATAGAAGATGTTCTGCTAAAATGCTCTACACTAAATGACTTCTATAGTACCAACATATTTGATATTCATGCTGTTGCCAAGCATATACTATCAATTGCTGATGTTGACAAGAGACTGAAAAATGGAGATTTAACATTAGTGGATGAAATTGCCCACGTCGAAGTTGGAAAAGAAAAGAAGCAGCATTTTTTCTACTCATTTGCATCAAAATATTGCAGCCACCATCAACCATTAATGTATGCTATTTACGATAACTATGTAGAGAAAGTGTTACTGTATTTCAAAAGACGCGACAAGTTCTATAATTTCAACAATTCCGACTTACGAAACTACCCAGTTTTCATCAATATCATACATAAGTTCCAAGAGCGCTATGGGTTAACAGCATACAATCTAAAAGAGATAGATAAATACCTATGGCAATTAGGTAAATCTTATTACAAAAAATATAATTAAGTAACTATGTTAGGAGCAATGATAGGAGATATTGCTGGCTCAAAATATGAGTTCAACAATACGTTTGATTATGATTTCGAGATGTTCGGCGAAGGATGCGACTTCACCGATGATACCATCTGTACGGTAGCGATAGCTGATGCAATACTGAACGGGCGAAGCTATCAGGAAAGCCTGCTGGATTGGTGCCGCCGCTATCCTTCTCCAAAAGGAGCGTATGGCGGAAGATTCGCGGGGTGGATTCGTTCTCTTGATCCGCAGCCATATAATAGTTTTGGCAATGGTTCGGCAATGCGAGTATCGCCGGTATCCTGGCTATTCGATGACCTGTCGCAGGTTTTGGAAGAGGCAGAGAAAACGGCTCTTCCTACTCATAACCATCCCGAAGGAATCAAGGGAGCCAAAGCCGTGGCTCATGCCATCTGGCATTTCCGCAAGAGCAGATTCTCAGAAGAATCTAAGGAGTGTAAAGATAAGAATTCTAAAGAATCTGATGATAAGGCAATGAAAGCCTTCAAGGATATCGCCCGCAGCTATTACGAGGATTTCGATACGCGAGATTATCCGAAAGGCAAATTCGATGAAACCTGCATGGATGCCGTACCATTATCCTTCTATCTTCTCTCGCAAGCCTCATCCTTCGAGGATGCTATCCGCCTAGCCATATCTCATGGCGGCGATAGCGATACCATCGGAGCCATCGTTGGCTCCATCGCCGAAGCCCGCTTCGGTATTCCACAAGAGATTAAGAACAGAGCTATGGAATATCTGCCGGATGAGATGCAAGATGTATTGAAACAATTTGCAGGGAAATGCGAAATAAAGCCCAAATAATTTGGTGTTATCGAAGAAAAGTCTTAACTTTGCCCCATACATATTAAAAAAGTAAGATTATGCAAGAATATCAATTGGATTTCGTAACCTATTGCGTTGGCAACTTAGCCGACCGATTGAACATGAGTGCCAGTAAGGTATATAAGATGTTACGGTCAACAGATATCTTAAATGGCTATATGATACCCTGCTATGATGTGCTCCATACTTTCGGAAAGGAATACATCATGGACGATTTGATTAACTTGTTAAAGAAACGAGGAGCATTGAAATAAGTCAGATGAAATAATATAAGGAGAGACTTTCATGGAAGCAAACAAGACAATACTTCAAATGAAATATGCTCGCATAGTACCTATCTTTGCAGAGCAAACAGGCATTACGTTGGAAGATGCTCTAGATTTCTTTTATACTTCTTCTATTTATCAAATGATGAATGAAGGCATTGCTGATATGCATTGCAGAAGCGATGGATATTTGGCGAATTTAGTAAAAGAAGAGTGGAAAAATAAAATTGCATAGATTCCTAATTCACACTACAGCTTATTCTTCCGGATGATATGAGAGAAATATCGGCTAGAATAAAGTGTTGCAACTAGGCTCAGCAAAGCTGCTGACTGCAGTCAGCAGACCTGCCGACTAGGCTCGGCAGACCTGCTGAGCCTAGTGGCAACTGCTGAGAAGGTATCTTCTGGAACCCGAGGAGTAATGTCTTTCAACCCACGAAGACGCTTGCATCAACCTATAGAGTTGACTCCTTTATCCCATCGAGCCGACTCCGTCATCCAGTAGAACCGACTCATTCTGCTAAATCAACCCTATCTACAACCTTCTCCAGGCAGTTAATCATTATGATACTGCTTATCAGAAATCGTGGTCACAATAGCACTCAGCTTCTGCATTTTCTCCCCATTTATTTCCTGCACATAAAAGTTTTTTGTGAGAAAAGTATCAAAGTATCATTATTTAGAGAAAATAACATTCTAAACATCTGATACATTGCGACATACAAAAATGAGACTTTCGAAATATTTTACAGATAAGTATCATCGAAGTATCATAAAATTGCAAGAAGTATCATAAATTTCGGCTTTGAGGTAAATTAAAAGGCTAAAAAGAAATATCTACTATTCCAGTTTTATAAAATTAACAGCGTCTACTTTTTCAGAATGTAAAGAATGTCAATACAAACTAGGAATAAGAGAAAAGATTGACAACCAGAATTAGGAATAAAAGCACATAAAGTGGTCTGTAAGAGACCATTAAGCGGTCTGTAAGAGACCATCAAGTGGGCACTCAGGGACCAAGTGTCGGGCATTGAGAGAACAAGTAACGGGCACTCATTGCCCATATAACAGGCATCGAATGCCCAAAGTATCGGACGATTTCTGGGCACTTCTCGCAAGTCGGCGGCTTCGATATTATGCATAATGCTTTATAACGATTTTGTGATGGTTTTATGATGGTTTAGTGATACTTCTATGGCAATTTTATGATACTTCTATCACATTCATGATACTTCGATGATACTTTTTGTAAAGTAATTCGAAAAGTATCATTCTCGTATATCATTATATATCAGTTATTTATAGCATTACTTAACCCAAAAGATGAGACTTTGAGACTTTTTTCATAAAAAACTTTTCTCGTGTGCGTATAAACTCGACGCTAAATCTAAAAAGAATCTGATACAATACCTTATAGATACCCCAAAAATTACGTCCCGACGTAGACTTTACTACATGGCGACGTAATCTTTCCTACGTCCCGACGCAGAGATTCCTACATCGCCATGTAATTTCAAGGACAACGGGAAATGAAAGATGTATTAAAACAATTTGCTGGAAAATGCGAAATAAAGCCCAAATAATTTGGTGTTATCAAAGAAAAATCGTAATTTTGTAGCAATTAAAACAAGTAAATATGACGAACCATGATTTTTGGATGTCCATCAGTGACATAATCAATGAAGGATTTACATCTGAAGGTCTAGCAAAATTAGATGATTATGCAGAACAATTCAGTACTGGAAAGATCTTATATAAACGATTTTCACCGTCAGAACAGTATGGGTGCCGTGAAGGAGGTAGAATCCATGTTATTGCATCCTTACTCGCGGGAGCAGAAGTTGGCACAGATCAACTCTCTGCGCCAGAAGGCAGTTTCAAAAGAGAGCAGCAACTCGGAAAGATCCAAGAGAAGAGAATAGAAGATTGGGCGAAAGCTGCTGGATTTTGGATAAGCAACACAGATGAAACTTATAAACAAACTTTGGGCGAGAGAATTGCTCAAGGGGGAGAAGCCATTGTGTTTGACAATGGTAATAAAGTTCTAAAAACCATTGGATTAGATTATTTCATTCTGCCTATTTTTGCCTTAGATAGAATCTCTTTGCACAATGCTTATTTTGAAGAAACGGAAATGAATGTATTGGGATTTGGCAGAAATACCAACAATGATTTTATGGTGATAGTAGAACAACCTTTTATTCACGGCAAGATGATGGCAGATTCAGAGATTGCAACTTTCGTGGAACAAATGGGGTTTAAATCTATCAATCCTAAAAATTGGACCTTTGCAAATAAGGATATTTATCTTAGCGACATGCATGATGAGAATGTTCTTCTTTCTCCTAATGGGCATATTTGTGTAATAGATTGCGATATACGTATTAATATCCCAGAACTCAGGACAGGAGGAACTCGTAAGTTAATAAATAAAGTTGAAATTATAAAATAATAAAAATATGGCAAGAACAGCAATAAATGTAAATAAACAGAGTGTTGCCCAATTACTGGAAACAGGTAAGACGACACCATTTGTAATCCCAGAATATCAACGTCCATACGCCTGGTCAGAAGATCAGGTTACTGTGCTATTTGATGATTTATGGGAATTTACGGCTACATTAGGAGGTTCAGAAAGAGAAGGAACATACTTTTTAGGCTGCATAGTATCGTATGAGAATGATAACAAAGAACAAGAAATTATTGATGGTCAACAGCGTTTGACTTCTTTATTTTTGTTATTGAGAGCAATTTATTCTCACTTAATAAACTCCGATGAGCAAAATGACAAAACGGAACATTTTATAAAATTAATACAACCAACTATTTGGCGAACAGATAAACTAACGGGAAAAGTTGATTACAAGAGCACCTTATTGACCTCACGTGTTGTCAACAATTCTGGCAACGAGATATTGCGCTTAATTTTAGAAACAGGAACAACCGATTCAAAAGCTACAGATAATTATTCAAGAAATTATAGTCTGTTTCAAAAAATGTTTAAAGATCATGCGAGCAAGAGTCCTCTAATGATCTACGATTTTATTTATGCCGTTCTTAACCAGGCGATTCTTCTTCCTATAACTGCGGATTCACAAGACACAGCTTTAATTATATTCAACACTTTGAATGCTCGTGGCTTACCTTTATCAGATGCAGATATTTTCAAGGCTAAGATATATAATCACCTTGACAATGATGGAAAGAAAGAATTCATAGAAGCCTGGAAAGCTCTAGATGAAAATGCAACAGCTGCCAACGAAAGCATACAATCACTCTTCTACTATTATATGTTCTTTTTGCGTGCAGAAGAAAATGACAAGAGTTCTACTACACCAGGAATTCGTTCGTATTTTACCAAAAACAAGAATGAGAGATTATTTGACGAGCACTTAATGCAGAATTTAGACACCATTCTTAATCTTTGGAGAGTTATAAATGTGCATGAAGAATTGAACGAAGCTTGGAGCAAAAATCCATTTATATTACAAGCAATGGACATATTGACCTCGTATCCCAATGAATTTTGGAAATACCCAGTTATAATATTTTATTTGAAACATAGACATGAAAAGACATTCGAGACAGATTTTGAGCACTTTCTTCATCGCTTAATCTCAGAATTATTGGTAAAATATTGCTTGGTGCCTACTATTAATGCCGTAAAAAGCGACATTATGAAATTAAATGTTGAGATAACAAAATCGTCTCATCCGACATTTGATTTCAAGGAACTTGATGACAAGGAACTTGCAAAAAAAATCAAGTCACCTCACCGAAGTGCAGTAAGAATGCTGCTAAAGATTTCTGCTTATAACAAACAAGACACCTTGTTGCCAGACAAATGGGAAATTGAACATATTTTTCCACAAAAATGGCAATCCACTTATTTTCCAAATGTCACAGACGATATCGTCAAAGAAAAAATAGAACATATTGGAAACAAGCTTCCTTTCGAGAAGAAGCTCAATATAATTGCAGGAAATGGTTACTTTGTAAAAAAGAAAAAAGAATATGTTATTTCCAACATCGCCATTACAAAAAATTTTGGTGAAAGTTCTTCTTCTGACTGGACCTTGGATGACATAACAGAACGAGACTTACAAGTTTCAACAGAAGTTATTGATACATTGACCAAATGGAAACAAGAATATAATACACCCCCAGGAAATTCATTACATTCTGAGGCTACTCCTGAAGAATTGGCAATGATTGAAGAATTCAAGAAGAGAGGATTGATATAAAAAACAGCAAAAAGCAGCACGATTATCATGCTGCTTTTGCTATTCTTATCTTATTTAGTTTACTCGCTTGCAGGTAATTTGCTGTTTATATTGTGGTCCTTCGTCCAAAGTCACCTCCAAGACTACAACATCGCCTTTAATCGATACAACATGATAAGTATCACTAATATCTCCATTAGAGGCATAAAGGATTATCTTGTTACCAAAAACCTCATACTTATGGATGTAATTTGAAGATTGCCATCCGTAACTTCCCAAATACCAATACCATTTATAGGTACCATCACCTTTAAAAAGAATGCGCTCACTTTTCTCCTCGGGAACATCCTGATCCACTTTGATAAGATTTTCATCCTCCGTATCATCATATCCCCAACCTGCAATATGAGTCGTTTGCCACATACCCACAATGTTACTTTTAATCTCTTCTGTAGATGGAGTGTCATCATCATCAGATGAACAAGCGGTGAAAGACACCATTGAGAACAAGGCGAAAAGAATCGCCGTAAATGCAAAATATAACTTTTTCATAAACTTGCCCGTAAGCCGATAGCTCAGCTCTAATGTTATAAATATATGTAATTGTATTAATCAATCATTATTTCTCCTCAAAATAACTGCCTGCTTCCATCTTGCAATCCATCGCACGGCACTTGTTGTAGCGCTCTCGGGCTCTGTTTTCTCTAGCAAACATCGCCTTGGTGCCAGCCTCATCTTCTGAGAACTGCAGATGATTGTCGATGCCCATACCATGAGCAATGTTCTCCACATCAAGGTCGTCGGTGCCGATGAAGGTAAAGGTCCAGTTCTGCTTCTTCAGCTTCTCAATAAGGTTCTTGATCATCTTCAGATCATACTCCTCGCTACAATTCTCCTCACCATCCGTAATGATGGTTACCAATACGCTGTCATCCTCGGTAGTCAGGGCGTTGATCTTGGCTATACCCATGCCTATGGCATCATAAAGAGGGGTGCCGCCACATGGGTTGTAATCCCTTGAGGTCAAAGGGGTGGCATGGCGGGCAGACACATTATCATAGAACAGATTCTTGTGGGTGCTGTCGAAGGTGATGAGCGTTACACGCTGCTCCATGTTCTTATGCGTCTTCTGCATTTTCTGAATCGTGGTCAGGGTCTCGTTGATGCCCACCAGTGCCTGGCGCTCGATAATGCTCATGCTGCCACTCTCATCCACTACCAAAAGATTGAATACTCGTTTCATAACTTGTTTCTCCTATTTATTTTAAATTGTTCAACATAATTTTATAAGCAAGAAGAACTATTCCCTGCTTCTATTTATCCCTTAAAAGAAAGAATAGAGGGAAAAATTAAGAAAAGGATTATCTTTTTTCCAAAAATATTTTTGTCAGTAGAAATAAAACCCGTACTTTTGCACCAAATTATTATACATATATTATATAAGGAGATGAAAGAAATATTGATAGTAAGCATTGGCAGCTTCTTCGGAGGCGGCATGAGATATTGGATTTCAAAGTTGGTGCAATCCTGCACGGTGATTGCCTTTCCGTTCGGCACGATGGCGGTGAATGTGGCGGGATGCCTCATCATCGGGTTCCTCTCGGGATTGAACTGGCGGGAAGGGGGATGGATGTCGCCATCTGCCAAACTGCTGCTCACCACGGGGTTCTGCGGAGGATTCACTACCTTCTCTACCTTTATGAACGAGGGAGCAGGACTGATGAAGGAGGAGAATTATGTCTATATGATGCTCTATCTCTTCGGAAGTCTGGCGCTGGGACTTATCGCCGTTCTCGCCGGACATTATCTGGCGAAAATGATTGCATGAGAAGAAGTAGGAGAATAGAAGAAAAAAGGCTCAGATTGCCGAAATATACTGAAGATAGTATTCCATCAAATGAAGAAATGATGAAAATACTATCTTTTTTATTATTTTATATTTCCAAAATGCCTTAATTACGAAATTTATTCGTAAATTTGCAGAAATAATCTGCATTCGACAATTTGAAAGCAAGCTTTCATCATGCTCGTTTGCTTAATTTTTGCACCAATGAATACATTAGATACAAACAATATAAAATGGAGCGAGAATGTAATTATCGCTGATGCCGACTATATCGACCGAGTGGCTTTCGACCTGATAGTCAACTTCGAGCGAATGATTAACCGTCGCATCCAACCAGCCGATATGGCACAATGGGCAGTCTGCATTGCCCTTGACGGAGGTCTGAGAGAGGGCGAGCACGAGACTCAGGTTGTGCTTATCCACGACAAGCAGTCGATGGCGATGAAGAACTTCCGCCCTGCCAACTATGAGAAGGATCTGAACGCTCAGGCTTTCAAGGATGATAAGCTCGGAGAATTCATCATCTCTTCATATCCTACAGAGGAGAAGATGGTAGGCAAGGATGACTTCCTCGTAGATGTGGCACGCACCGTATGCAACGCCAAGGAGGTGAAGCGAGTGATGGTAATCCCAAATTCTGAGGATGGAGATGCTTACGACCGTCTCCGCGAGATACTACGTAAGGTAGATGACGATGACAAGCGCATCACCCTCTTTGCCATGCAGCCCATGCCAGGCGGCAACTTCAGACAGGAGATTCTCGGTTATTCGCTCATGAATGCCCTGGGAATTTCGGCAAATGAAATAAAATAAACTTTAAAATAATAAACATAAAAAAATAAGATTATAAATGAGTAGAGTACTTATGATTGGCGCAGGTGGCGTGGCTACCGTGGCTGCCTTCAAGATCGTCCAGAACCAGGACGTTTTCACCGAGTTTATGATTGCTAGCCGTCGCAAGGAAAAATGCGATAAGCTGGTTAAGGATATCCATGCCAAGGGCTACAAGATGGATATTCAGACAGCTGAGGTGGATGCCGACGACGTTGAGCAGTTGAAGGCTCTCTTCAATAGCTACAAGCCTGAGCTTGTCATCAACCTAGCTTTGCCTTACCAGGATCTCACTATCATGGATGCCTGCCTGGCTTGCGGTTGCAACTACATGGATACCGCTAACTATGAGCCTAAGGACGAGGCTCATTTCGAGTACTCATGGCAGTGGGCATACAAGGATAAGTTCGAACAGGCTGGTCTCTGCGCTATCCTCGGCTGTGGTTTCGACCCAGGTGTATCAGGCATCTTCACCGCTTATGCAGCCAAGCATCACTTCGATGAGATTGAGGTGCTCGACATCGTGGATTGCAACGCCGGTAACCATCACAAGGCTTTCGCAACCAACTTCAACCCAGAAATCAATATCCGCGAGATTACCCAGAAGGGACTCTGGTATAAGGATGGCGAATGGATTGAAACCGATCCTCTCTCTATCCACAAGCCTCTCACCTACCCTAACATCGGCCCTCGCGAGAGCTATCTGATGCACCACGAGGAGTTGGAGAGTCTGGTGAAGAACTACCCTACCATCAAGGAGGCACGCTTCTGGATGACCTTCGGTCAGCAGTATCTCACCTACCTCGACTGCATCCAGAACCTCGGCATGAGCCGCATCGACGAAATCGAATACGAGGCTCCATTGGCAGACGGTTCAGGCAAGACAGCCAAGGTGAAGATTGTTCCTCTGCAGTTCCTCAAGGCCGTATTGCCTAACCCACAGGATCTCGGCGAGAACTATGACGGCGAAACATCTATCGGTTGCCGCATCCGCGGTAAGAAGGATGGCAAGGAGCGCACCTATTACGTATATAACAACTGCAAGCACCAGGAGGCTTACAACGAAACCGGTATGCAGGGCGTAAGCTACACCACCGGTGTACCAGCCATGATTGGTGCCATGATGTTCCTCAAGGGCATCTGGAAGAAGCCAGGCGTATGGAACGTAGAGGAGTTCGACCCAGATCCATTCATGGAGCAGTTGAACAAGCAGGGATTGCCATGGCACGAGGTGTTTGATGGCGATTTGGAAATTGACTAAACTTTAAACTAAATAAGATATGGCAAAAGAAATGCAAGAGGGAAAATTGAATCCCAATGAAGGCAAGCTGAAAGCTCTTCAGGCAGCCATGGCTAAGATAGAAAAGGACTTCGGTAAGGGCTCTATCATGAAACTCGGAGATGAGCACGTTGAGAATATCGAAGTTATCCCTACAGGCAGTATCGCTCTCGACAATGCACTGGGCGTAGGCGGTTATCCTAAGGGACGTATCATCGAAATTTACGGTCCGGAATCTTCTGGTAAGACAACATTGGCTATCCATGCCATCGCAGAGGCACAGAAGGCTGGCGGTATCGCTGCTTTCATTGATGCAGAGCACGCTTTCGACCGTTTCTATGCGGCTAAATTGGGCGTTGATGTTGATAACTTGTGGATTTCACAACCAGATAATGGTGAGCAGGCGTTGCAGATTGCAGACCAGCTGATCAGTTCTGCTGCTGTAGACATCGTAGTTGTTGACTCTGTTGCCGCCTTGACTCCTAAGAAGGAAATCGAAGGCGATATGGGTGACAATGTGGTAGGTCTTCAGGCTCGATTGATGAGTCAGGCTCTCCGCAAGCTCACTTCTACCATCAGCAAGACCAACACTACCTGCATCTTCATCAACCAGTTGCGCGAGAAGATTGGTGTAATGTTCGGTAACCCAGAGACAACCACCGGTGGTAATGCTCTGAAGTTCTATGCATCAGTGCGTTTGGATATCCGCAAGGCTACAGCCATCAAGGACGGCGATGAGGTAATAGGTAATCTGGTTCGCGTAAAGGTAGTAAAGAACAAGGTGGCTCCTCCTTTCCGCAAGGCAGAGTTCGACATCATGTTTGGCGAAGGAATCAGCCGTGCTGGCGAGGTATTCGGTCTGGCTGTAGCCAACGATATCATCGAAAAGAGCGGCAGCTGGTATAGCTATGGCGGTTCTAAACTCGGACAGGGTGCCGATGCCTGCAAGGCTTTGCTCAAGGATAACCCTGAACTTCTCGATGAACTGGAAGCTAAGGTTCGCGAAGCACTTGCTGCTAAGGAACAGAAATAAAGCCAGATAAGGTTTACACCTTATTATAATAGGAGCTTTATCTGAAAAGAAAGATTTCTCAATCATATTACAGGAATCAAGATAGGGAGAATGCGACATTTTATCGCCTCCCATATCTTGATTCCTTTTATTTTGTCAGCATAATCTGACACCTTGTCAGCCACTTTAAATTTTGCAATCCCTTGGCACATGCTTTGTTATGACGGAAAGCGTGAACGCTGAATAGAGAGGTTCCCGACAGATGCATATCTTCGGCAGACTTCCATTAGCCAGCAAGTTCATGAGATAAATAACATATTAATAACGATAAAAATAAAAAAAGATATAATTATGGGAAAAGTAATTGGAATTGACTTGGGTACCACAAACAGTTGTGTTGCCGTTTTCGAAGGTAGCGAACCAGTTGTAATCGCTAATAGTGAAGGTAAGCGTACTACTCCATCAGTAGTAGGTTTCGTTAAGGATGGTGACCGCAAGGTAGGTGATCCTGCTAAGCGTCAGGCCATCACAAACCCTAAGAACACAGTATATTCTATCAAGCGTTTCATGGGTGAGACATACGCTCAGAGCCAGAAAGAGGCTGAGGCAATGCCTTACACAGTAGTAAACGAGGGTGGTTATCCACGTGTTGAAATCGAGGGTCGCAAGTATACTCCACAGGAGATTTCTGCAATGGTTCTCCAGAAGATGAAGAAGACTGCAGAGGATTATCTCGGACAGGAGGTTACAGATGCTGTTATCACAGTTCCTGCTTACTTCTCTGACTCACAGCGTCAGGCTACTAAGGAGGCTGGTCAGATTGCAGGTTTGAACGTTCAGCGTATCGTAAATGAGCCTACAGCCGCAGCTTTGGCTTACGGTGTTGACAAGGCTAACAAGGATATGAAGATTGCCGTATTCGACTTGGGTGGTGGTACATTCGATATCTCTATCCTGGAGTTCGGTGGCGGCGTATTCGAGGTACTTTCTACCAATGGTGATACTCACCTGGGTGGTGATGACTTCGACCAGGTAATCATCAACTGGTTGGCTGATGGCTTCAAGGCTGAAGAAGGCGTAGATCTCCGCAAGGACCCTATGGCTATGCAGCGTTTGAAGGAAGCAGCTGAGAAGGCTAAGATTGAGTTGTCAAGCTCTACATCTACCGAAATCAACTTGCCATACATCACAGCCGTTGACGGTATGCCAAAGCACTTGGTTAAGACTTTGACCCGTGCACAGTTCGAGCAGTTGGCTCACAACCTGATTCAGGCTTGCTTGGTACCTTGCCAGAATGCCGTTCGTGACGCTAAGCTCTCTACATCAGATATCGACGAAGTTATCCTGGTTGGTGGTTCAAGCCGTATCCCAGCCGTTCAGACACTCGTTAAGAACTACTTCGGCAAGGAGCCTTCTAAGGGTGTTAACCCAGATGAGGTTGTTGCAGTAGGTGCAGCTATCCAGGGTGCCATCCTGAACAAGGAAGAGGGTGTTGGTGACATCGTATTGCTCGACGTTACTCCATTGACTCTCGGTATCGAGACTATGGGTGGTGTGATGACTAAGCTCATCGATGCCAATACAACTATCCCTTGCAAGAAGAGCGAGGTATTCTCTACAGCAGCTGATAACCAGACAGAGGTTACCATCCACGTATTGCAGGGTGAGCGCCCAATGGCAGCTCAGAACAAGAGTATCGGTCAGTTCAACCTGACAGGTATCGCTCCAGCTCGCCGTGGTGTTCCTCAGATTGAGGTTACCTTCGATATCGATGCCAACGGTATCTTGAACGTATCAGCTAAGGATAAGGCTACCGGTAAGGAGCAGAGCATCCGCATCGAGGCTTCATCTGGCTTGAGCGAGGACGAGATTAACCGCATGAAGGCTGAGGCAGAGCAGAACGCTGCTGCTGATAAGGCTGAGCGCGAGAAGATTGACAAGATGAACCAGGCTGACAGCATGATCTTCACCACCGAGAACTTCCTGAAGGATAACGGTGATAAGATTCCAGCTGACAAGAAGCCAGGTATCGAGCAGGCTTTGCAGCAGTTGAAGGATGCTCACAAGACAGGTGATGTTGCAGCTATCGATTCAGCTATGAACAACTTGAACACCGTCATGCAGGCTGCTTCTCAGCAGATGTATCAGGGCGGCCAGCAGGCAGGTCCTCAGGGTGCTCAGGGCGGTCAGCAGGCACAGAGCGGCAATGATGGCGCTCAGGACGTACAAGACGCTGACTTCGAAGAAGTTAAGTAATACAGACTAATATTATCATAAAGGCGTACAATGCTCAGAAATGAGTTTTGTACGCCTTTTTTGTTTCATTATGTTTTTTTATATCCCAATAGTTTGCTAATTCGCTGAGAATTATGTATATTTGCAAATTAAGGGGAAAATACATTCCCGAAAGAGATAGACAGTTTAGGGTAAATATAAAAGAAAGGAGAACGAGATATGGCAAAGAAGAGACCACAGGTAGCGCTGGTTTATGATTTCGACGGCACACTGTCGCCTGGCAATATGCAGGAGTTTGGATTCATACAGGCTACAGGCAAGACAAAAGACGAGTTCTGGGAGAAAAACAGAAAGTTTGCAGAGGGTAAGGATGCCAATGGCATTTTGACCTATATGTATCTGATGCTCGACGAAGCCAAGAAGAATAATATCTCGCTCACCCGGGAATCTTTTCAGAAATTCGGCAAGGATGTAGAACTGTTCCGCGGCGTAAAACAATGGTTTTCGCTCGTGAATGAATATGGCAACAGCATCGGACTGGACGTAAAGCACTACATCAACTCCTCGGGACTGAAGGAGATGATAGAGGGCACACCTATCGCTCACGAATTTGAGAACATCTACGCCTGCTCCTTTCTCTACAACAAGGATGGTATCGCCTATTGGCCAGCCGTAGCCGTAGACTATACTACCAAGACGCAATTCCTCTTCAAAATCAACAAGGGTATCAAACAGGTGAGCGACAACAGAAGAGTGAACCAGTATATCCCCGACGAAAAGCGCCCTATCCCTTTCCCCCGAATGATATATTTCGGAGATGGAGAAACCGATGTGCCTTGCATGAAGATGGTAAAGGAACATGGCGGCCACTCGATTGCTGTATATGATAACGAGGATAAACAGAAGACTGCCTGCCAGCTTGTCAAGGAGGGACGGGTAAACTTCATGTGCTCTGCCAACTACAGCAAAGGAAGCGTGATGAATATCATCGTAAAGAGAATATTGGATAAAATCAAAGCCGACTTTGAATTCGACCGTCTGATAGAACTGAACCAGAAGAAGGCATGGAAGTGATTTAAGGGTAAAAAAGTAAAAAGGTAAAAGGGTAAAAAGGGCAAGAAAGTAAAGGGAGAAAGGGATTCTTTTGTGAATTCCTTGAAACTTTTCTTGGTTTTATCGAGGATTATGCTTAATTTTGCACGCAAAAATAATAATATCAAATCATATTAATGGGAAGAAACAAATACTCAGCAGGAGAAATCAAGGAAATCGGCAAGTTGCTGCGACTCAAGAACGCAGGCAACCGTTTACAACAGAAAATGATACGCCACGACCTTCGCGTGGATTATGAATTCAATATCTCTGACTTCAATGAGCCTGGCAAGGCTTTCGGCGAGGAGGAACTGCAGGATGCCATCAAGCGTGGAGCTATCCAGATTCTCGACGATGCCACCATCGAAGCAATGAAGGCAAAACGTGCCCGAGATAAGGCTCGCGACGAGGCAGAGAGACAGAAAGAAGCCGTAGCCAGCGGTGAACAGACCGACTGGCAGGAGGCTATGAAGGAGTGGAATGAGTATTATAAATAATGTGAATGTTGAATGTTAAATGGCCCAATGAGCTATGATATCAAAAAGCAAGATATAACTTAACATTCAACACTTAACATTTAATTAAACGATTATGGCTAAAGTATTGATAAAGACATCAGAGGGCGACATCAAGGTGCGCCTCTACGACGAGACACCTCAGCATCGTGACAACTTCTTGAAGTTGGCAAAGGAGGGATATTTCGATGGCACTCTCTTCCATCGTGTCATCAAGGATTTTATGATTCAAGGCGGCGATCCAGACAGCAAAGGCGCTCCTAAAGGCAAGATGCTGGGCACAGGTGGTCCTGACTATACCATCCCTGCCGAGTTCGTTTATCCACAACTTTTCCACAAGCGTGGTGCCTTGAGCGCAGCCCGTTTGGGAGATGAGGTAAACCCGGAGCGAGAGAGCAGCGGTAGCCAGTTCTATATTGTATGGGGAAAGACCTACAAGCAGAATGAACTGAAGCAGATGGAAAAGCAGATGGGCATGCAGATGGAGCAGAACATCTTCAACCAGCTTGCCAAGGAGCATCATGATGAAATTATGAACTTCCGCCGCAACCGCGACCGTGAAGGCCTGATGAAACTCCAGGATGAACTGGTGGATGAAACCAAGAAGCGCTGCAAGGAGCAGGGCTATCCTAAGTTTACTGAAGAGCAGCAGAAGGCTTACACTGAAGTAGGCGGAACACCTTTCCTCGATAACCAATACACCGTTTTCGGTGAAGTGGAGGAAGGACTTGACATCGTAGAGAAGATTCAGAACTGCGAAACATTGCGTGGCGATCGCCCAAAAGAGGATGTTTCTATGCAGATTTCAGTCATCGAGGAATAAGAAATTTCCATAACGCTCCGCCGGACGGTAAATCCGGCGGAACGCCTAATGAAAAGCAAAATGGTAAAGAGCATCATAATGCTCTTAGCATTGGCAAGTTCTAACTACAGCTATGCTTCGTCATTTTTTATTCTGCCTTCGTCATTCTATCCGCAATATACATACCTGCCAGAATGCAGCAGGCACCTGCCAGGAAGTAAGGAGTAATCTTTTCGTCTAATACTAGAGAGGCGAAAATCATAGTGGTGATAGGGTTGAAATAAACCCAGTTGGTAGCTTTCACGGCTCCCAGCTTAGAGATACACCAGTTCCAGGTAAGGAAACATATCATGGATGCCAAACAGCCCAGGAACAAGAGATTACCCACCACCTGAGGCTTCATAAACACATCCCATGCCGGCCAACCAGGGATGATAAGATAATAAGGCAAGATGGTAAGCACACCATAAAAGAATACCTTGCGGGTAATAAAAGCTGCGCCATAATCGCCCGATACCGATTTCATCAGGAGCGAATAGACAGCCCAGCTCATACATGCCGTAAAAGCCAAGGCATCACCTACAGGCGACAGATGCAGCACGAATCTGCCATTCAGCACCACGATAATCATACCTACAAAAGCAAGCAGAGAGCCCAACAGCTGTATCATGTTGATACGCGAAGAATGGCGATAAGCCAAACGAACCAGCAAGGTAGCAAAGAGCGGGCAGGAACATACGATGAGCGAAGTATTGGTTGTTGTGGTATAATTCATCGCCTCGTTCTCGCTCAGAAAATAGAGTGAACCGCCCGTAATACCCAGCATCGCCATTTTAAACTCATCTTTCCAGCAATCAGCAAACATCCGCTTATGATTCACCATCAGCATCATCATGTATGCGATACTGAAACGGAGCGTAAAGATCTGTGCTGGCGAAAGTCCGTTCAGCATCAGCACCTTGGTAGATACAAAGGTGGTTCCCCAGATAGCTACGGTGATAAAAGCCACAAGATGATATAATAAATTACTATTATTCTGTTTCATTCTATTTTCCTGATTTTTGAAATTCAACTGCAAAATTATAACTTTTATTCGAAATGAGCAAATTGTAAGCAAGAAAAGCAGAAAAAGACAATAAAAAGCGAAATTGGAATAAAAGAAAAATGCGTTAAGAAGAGTTACATCAGCATTTTTCAGTGTTCACACTCTGCTACTTTTCATTCGCACTACAACACATTTATTTCCCTAACTATCAGCGGTTTATAAAAATCCCATTTTTACACCCATCCACTTTTCACTTATCACCCACCATTTTTTCATTATTTATTTAGTAATTTTGCAGATGAATAAGCATATATGCCTAAACGCACAAAAAAACGTGAGAGGCGGTGTGCAAAACAAACAACTGCAAGAAATAAACAAACCATAATAAATATTACTTATGAAACAGTTCATTTTATCATGTGTCCTGTCGGTTGCAGCCATCGCTCCATCTCAGGCACAGCAGACTACCAGACAATTGCCAGTCTATCTCGACCAGACCAAGCCGGTAGAGCAGCGCATCGATGATGCCATCTCCCGCATGACGCTGGCAGAGAAGATACGCATCATCCATGCTCAGAGCAAGTTTTCATCAGCCGGTGTACCACGCTTGGGATTTCCTGACTTCTGGACGGATGACGGACCTCACGGAGTGCGTCCTGACGTATTGTGGGATGAGTGGGAACAGGCTGGCCAGACCAACGACTCCTGCGTAGCCTTCCCTGCCCTCACCTGTCTTGCCGCATCATGGAATCCGCAGATGAGCCGCATCTATGGCGAAGCATTGGGCGAAGAAGCCCTGTATCGCGGCAAGGACATGATTCTAGGTCCTGGCGTCAACATCTATCGCACACCTCTCAACGGCCGCAACTTCGAGTATATGGGCGAAGATCCGTTCCTGGCAAGCATCATGGTAGTGCCGTATATCCAGGGATTGCAGTCTAAGGGCGTATCAGCCTGCGTAAAGCACTATTGCCTGAACAACGATGAGGAATACCGCCATCAGGTCAACGTAATTGTCAGCGACCGTGCTCTCCACGAAATCTATCTCCCTGCCTTCAAGGCGGCTGTTGAGAAGGGTAAGACATGGGGTATCATGGGAGCCTACAACCTATATAAGAATGAGCACAACTGCCACAACCAGTGGACCCTGAACAAGATTCTGAAGGGTGACTGGAAGTATGATGGTGTCGTGGTAAGCGACTGGGGCGGTGCCCACGACCTGGAGCAGTCTGTAAAGAACGGGCTGGATATGGAGTTCGGCACCTGGACAGACGGTCTTACGATGGGCGCTACCAATGCCTACGACAACTACTATCTCTCCATGCCTTACATGAAGGCCATACAGGAAGGCAAGTTCACCCAGAAGGAGCTGGACGATAAGGTGCGCCGCGTATTGCGCCTCTTCTATCGCACCACGATGAATCCGAACCGCCCTCATGGTTTCCTCTGTTCCGAGAGCCATTATGCAGCAGCCAGACAGATCGCTGAGGAAGGCATCGTATTGCTCCAGAACAGGAACAATGTGCTCCCTATCAACACCCAGAAGGCTAAGCGCGTGCTGGTAGTGGGCGAGAATGCCATCAAGATGATGACCGTAGGCGGAGGCTCTTCTTCGCTCAAGGTACAGCGCGAGATTTCGCCTCTCGATGGCCTGAAGACACGCTTGGGCAAGGACGGCATCGAGGTAGATTATGCCCGCGGATATGTGGGCGATGTAACGGGCAACTACAATGGCGTTACAACCGGCCAGAACCTGGAAGACAAGCGCAGCGAGGCTGAACTGATAGCCGAAGCCGTAGAGAAAGCCAAGACAGCCGACTATGTCATCATGTTTGGCGGTCTGAACAAGAGCGATTTCCAGGACTGCGAGGGCCACGACCGCAAGCATTATGAGTTGCCATACCATCAGGATAAGCTGATCGAGGCTTTGGCTAAGGCAAACAGAAACTTCGTTTATGTCAACATCTCAGGCAATGCGGTAGCTATGCCTTGGAAGGCTAAGGTTGCCGGCATCGTACAGGGCTGGTTCATCGGTTCGGAGAGCGGCGAAGCCCTTGCAAGCATCCTTACAGGCGATGCCAACCCTAGCGGAAAGTTGCCGTTTACATGGGTCAACTCGCTGAAGGAAACAGGTGCTCATGCACTCAATACCTATCCGGGAACCTGGCGCCAGGAAGGTGGAGCCAGCACGAAGGGCAACATCATTGATGAGGAATATAAGGAAGGCATCTATGTAGGTTACCGCTGGACCGATAAGGAGCGCATCAAGCCTACCTTTGCATTCGGTCACGGCTTGAGCTACACCCAGTTTGCCATCTCTAATCTGCGCAGCGACAAGATACAGATGAAGCAGGACGGCACAATCACCTTTACCGTAAACGTAAAGAATACCGGTAAGCGTGCCGGAGCCGAGACGGTTCAGCTCTATATCCACGACGTCAAGGCATCGGTAGACCGCCCTCAGAAGGAGCTGAAGGGATTCCAGAAGGTTTATCTCCAGCCAGGTGAGAGCAAGGATATCAGCATCACCATCAGCAAAGAGGCCCTCAGTTTCTACGATGAGGCATCTTCATCCTGGAAGGCTGAAGCCGGAAAGTTTGAGGCTCTTGTTGGTAATGCAGCCGATAACCTGAAGCTCAAGAAAGCCTTCGAGCTCTTTTAAAAAGAATGATTCGATTCTGAGAAATTGAACGGAGGGAAGAAATAAATATAACGCATAAAAGTTTGTTACGGTGAAACGCCGTAACAAGCTTTTATTGTTTTCCCCTGCTTTTATCCTATCGACAAACTCGTAGAAACGGGGATACACAAACATCAATATTTTGATTATCAAATGACTACCCATACATCGCGAAACGCGATGCATGGGTACGTGAAGCATTTACTCTTTCCCAGAAAACAATCAACACGCTGATTATCGGTTAGTTAACCCACATGAAGCCCTAAAATAGGGCACATGGGTACCTGGAGCATTTACTCTTTCCCAGAAAACAACCAACACCCTGATTATCGGTTAGTTAACCCACATAACACCTTAAAACAAGGGGCATGGGTACCCCGAAGCGTTTACTCTTCCGAAAAATAATCAACACCCCAATTATCGGACGTTTTACCCATACGCCCTAAAACAGGGCGCATGGGTATCAGCAGCATTTACTCCTAAGCTTTCGCAAGTTTGCGCCACACGCCCTGAAAGGAACTTTGGATTTTCAGGCGTCAAGGTTCTATGCTTACAAAAAAAACTTGACATATCATTTCAAGTAACAAGATTTCAGATAATCTTCGGGGAAAAGGAACAAAGCGTTAAAAGCGTGACAGTTGTGACAGTTGTGACAGTTTTCAGCGGAGGGGTACATGCATTTCCCCTACTTTCAATCTGTAAGTATTATATATATACTTATATATTTATATATAAATATAAATATATAAGTAACTTCTAAA
>OODO01000125.1_pt1 | contig 75507 bp, 69 predicted proteins | sample 1671261 | NCBI WGS metagenome assembly OODO01 (sample SAMN06348138, study PRJEB24527) | human gut metagenome | biome: human gut; feature: ankylosing spondylitis patient; material: feces | host: Homo sapiens | place: China | collected 2015-10 | reverse complement strand
TGATTGATAATGGTGATTCCCTGCCTCGGATTATCTTTTTCCAGGCGCTTGGCCTGCACAAGATCACAGAACTCCCGTACAAGTATCGTATGTGACTTGCGTTTGTCCATCACAAAAGAACATGGAGACTTATGGGTATACATAATACCCAGCACATCATATTTGCCCTGATGGTTCGGATACATCATGTATCCTCCCTGCTTTGGCAGGTTTTCCGCACCGGTCTCCACAGTATTAATTTTTCCTGTCTTGTTCATCAGATAAATGGCATGCTGCACGAGCGAATAACGCTGTTCTTCCGTATAGCGCTGCGGATGATCTGCTTCTGCCCGCATTCTAGGAATCATATATGGTGCACGATGCAGATTCATAAATATAACATAAAATAATTTTAACATGGTACTTGTATCCCTTATTCGGTATTCAATCATATTTTAAAGGTTTGATATATATATATTCTCGCAAATAATACGGATTTTCTGGTTCTGCGTGTCTTGAAATGACACAAATTTTCACTGATTTTTAGAGATTTTGCTGTATTCTCTCAAAATTGCTAAATTATTCTATAATTTCAAAAAGGAACTTAAATTGCCTGGGAGACATATTCTCAATCTAATTTCATTGATTGTGGTGAATCTAAAGTGTCAAGCTCCTTAAAATAATTGGCATCTTCATTGGTAGCATACATAGCTGACTTTATACGATATAAAATGTCATCAATAGACTATCTGAAACCATATATTTCTCATTCAAAAGCTCAATTAACTCTTTCTTTTGATTTTCTGTTAATTTTAATGACTGCGCAAATGTTACTAGAGCAAAGTCGGCTGTTTGCTTACTAATGCTATCCTGCTGAATGGCAATTGAATCAATCTAAAGATGCGCTACCTACTGACTTGCACGCTTATTTTTACCGGAATAACCGGAAAACCCCAAACACTTTTCCGAGAATCTTACAGTCCGGAACTATGATTGGGTCCATTGCATCATTTTCCGGCTGCAGCCGGATATGCCCGTCTTCTTTGTAAAAAGTCTTGACCGTTGCGGAATCATCGACTAAAGCAACAACCATTTCTCCATTCTGTGCAGTACTGCAGCGCTCCACAATGATATTGTCCCCGTCAAAAATACCTGCATTGATCATGCTCTCGCCCTTCACCTTCAGCATAAAGGACTCTGCATTTGGCATATACTCTGCAGGAATCGGGAAATAGGCATCAATATTCTCAACAGCAAGCATCGGCTGACCGGCGGCTACCTGCCCGATCATAGGGACATTCACCACTTCACGCCGTGTCAGATTGAAGTTATCATCCACGATTTCGATTGCACGCGGCTTTGTCGGATCACGACGGATATATCCGTTTTTCTCAAGTGTCTCCAGGTGGGAATGGACGGATGATGTGGACTTTAAATGGACCGCTTCACAAATGTCACGGACTGTTGGCGGATATCCTTTGTTTAAGATTTCTTTTTTTATATATTCCAGAATTTCTCTTTGTTTATCTGAGATTTTTCCATATGACATAATGCGTTACCTCCGGGCGTATTTCTTTATGATCTTAGTTTATCATACTACAACATAGAACGCAAACGTATATTCCGAAAATTTGTTCGTATTTTCTATTGACAAACACATGTTCGCGTATTATATTTATCTCATACAAACAAATGTTCGATTTCGGATAAAACAGGAGGAATTTATTATGAAAAGGGTATATAATGAAAAAATCTCACCTCGTGCAAATGAAAGTCTCACCCGAAGAGAACATACCGTTCAGACCCAGAAACGCGTGATTGTTCTGGTCTGTGTTCTTGTCATCTTCGCCGTTATTCTGATTGGAAACAGTATTATTACATTTGCCGGTTCCAGAGCCGAACAGCCGGTTCATAAATATTACACAAGTGTCCAATTACAAAAGGGAGATTCTTTGTGGTCTCTTGCCGATCAATATGCTGCCTCTGACTGTACCTCCCGTGCGCAGTTTATCGATGAGGTGTGCGAACTGAACGGAATCTCGGAAGATAATACACTGCACAGCGGCGAGTATCTCGTAGTTTCCTATTACTCTCCGGAAATTCGGTAGCTAATTATCTGTTCTATTAATATTTATAACCTGCTATATTATTTTGTCACAAAAAAAGAGAATAACCTTCTTCCCTTTCATATCCGTAGGAAAGAAGTTATTCTCTCACTTTTCATTTATAATCACTCTTTATAATCAATCATGTCTGTTACACAAAATACCTGTTGGAATTACATCTCAATGATCTTTCCATCTCTCCAGATGCGTTCGAGATCATAGAACAGACGGTCTTCTTTGGAAAACAGATGCACAATGATATCCTCATAGTCCATCAGAATCCATGTCGACTTATTATTTCCTTCAATCTGCTTTGCATGCAGCCCTGCTTTGTATAATGCTTCATCTACAGCATCCTGCATTGCAGTCAGCTGATTCTGGTTGTTTCCGTTTGCAATAATAAAATAATCGGCGATAGAGGAAACTCCTGTAATATCAATAACGGTTACATCCTCTGCCTTTTTATCTCTGAGCGCTTCTACGGCGGTCTTTACGATTTCTAATGTTTCCATGGCTGATCCTTTCCATACGGTTCATAAAATTGATAGGTTAACTGGGTCGTTGGGTCTACACTGCCTTTTCTCCCGCTTAAATAATGCAGCGTATCATATAAGATTTCTGCCATACACTGATTCAGATCCGAAAAGGCAATCTGTCTTATGATCGAAAGATGGGGAGCTTCACATCTTAAAGGTTCAATATAATCGGCAATGTAGATAATCTTATCCAATGTATTCATATCCGGCTCTCCGGTTGTATGCACCTTGATGGCATGAAGGATCTGCGGGTCCTTTACTCCATATGCTTCCTCTGCCAAAACCATACCTGCTTTTGCATGGAGAAGTCCTGGATTTTCACGCTCTACTTTAGAAATCAGGATATCGTTTTTTTCACAGAGAGAAATCTTTTTCTCTGTCGGGAGGCATTTGGCGCAATCATGCAGAAGTCCTGCAATCATCGCCTTCTCATAATCATATCCATATGCCATGGCAAGGCTTCCTGCCGTATACATGACCCCAAGCGTATGCTCATAGCGGTTTTTATCCAGTTCTTTTTTCAATCTCTTTTGTATTTCTTCTCGTTCCATACGTTTTGCTCCACTTCTTTACGATTGATACAGATGATGCCTGCGAATATACGCAGATACTTCTTCCGGAAACGCATGTTCCGGATATTCTCCTCTCATCAGTGCCTGGCGGATCTTTGTGGAAGACATCAAAAAACGTTCACAGGGAACGATCCGGATATCACAGGGAAATTGTTCCTGCAACAAACGGATCTTCTTCTCCAATGCAGCGATGGTAAAAAGATCCCTCGGGATCACCAGAATGGTAGCCAGTTTGGCAATTCGTTCCGGTTGTTTCCATTGTTCAAAATAGTCCAGAGAATCTCCACCCATAATAAAGAAGAAACGATGCATCGGATACTGCTCCGACAATTTCTCCATGGTGCGGTATGTGTAGCTTCTCTCGGCACTGTCAAGCTCCAACCGGCTGACCGTCATCCAGGGATACGGCTGTGCGGCCAGTTTACACATTTGAAACCGGTCTTTGGCGTCGGTCATCCCATGCTCATCCTTATTTGGAGAGTGTCCGGCGGGAATAAGCCATACCTGATCCAGTGCATAAGATTCGTATGCGCATTTTGCCATATGAAGATGTCCGTTATGAATTGGATCAAAAGACCCTCCTAATATTCCGATATTCATGTGTCTTATTCCGGAAGTTTAATCTTTGGATTCTTCTTTGCCTTGCGGTAAAAGATCATTTTCTTTCCGATTACTTTTACGACATTGGAATGTGTACGCTCTGCAATGACAGAAGCGATCTCCTTCGGATCATCAATACAGTTTTTCAATACAGAGACTTTAATCAGTTCTCTCTTTTCCAATGCGGCATCAAGTGCTTCAATGATCTCCGGTGTCAGAGATGCTTTTCCAATCTGAAAGATCGGATCTATATTGTTGGCAAGGCTTCCCAGATAGGCGCGCTGTCTGCTGTTCATAGCGTTTCCTCCTGTTACTTATAATAATCAAATTCGTTATAATACATACGGACAGTATCTCCATCCTGTATGCCCTGTTCTTCCAGTTCCTTTAAGATGCCCTGTTCCCGAAGGAATTTCTGGAAGAATAAAAATCCTTTTTCGGAATCCATGTTTGTATATCCAAGCATTTTTTCAATCTTTGGACCCTCTACAACAAAGGCACCGTCTTCTGCACGGGTAATTGTATATGGTTCATCCTTAAAGAAGCCAAGTGCCGGATCAAATTCCTGCTCATAGACAATGGCTTCCTTCGGACATTTTGCCAGAAGTTCACGTACATGAAACAGTAATTCCCGAACACCCTGACCGCTCACCGCAGAAATCGGATACACTTTAATGCCTTCTTTTTCCTCAAATTCTGCACGAAGCGCAGAAATAATTTCGTTTTCATTGCCATAAATTGCATCAATCTTGTTTGCTGCAATTACCTGTGGTTTCTTCAACAAGTCCGGATTATATGCATCCAGTTCCCGGTTAATGGCATGAATATCCGCAATTGGATCACGTCCTTCGGTTCCGGCCGCATCCACAATATGGATAATGACTTTGGTTCTTTCAATATGCCGGAGAAATTCATGTCCCAGACCGACACCATCGGAAGCACCTTCAATCAGTCCCGGAATATCCGCAATCACAAAACCGTTTCCGTCTTCCATGTCAACAACACCCAGATTTGGCTGTAATGTCGTAAAATGGTAATTGGCGATCTTTGGCTGTGCATTGGTCACACGCGATAAAAAGGTGGATTTTCCGACATTCGGGAAACCAACCAGTCCCACATCCGCGATCACTTTAAGTTCCAGCTGAACTTCAATCTCGATGGCTTCCTGTCCCGGCTGCGCATATTTTGGAGCCTGCATGGTGGAAGTTGCAAAGTGCTGATTGCCAAGTCCTCCACGGCCGCCATGCAAAATGACAGAACGCTTATTTTCCCCTGACATATCGGCAATTACTTTTCCGGATGCCGCATCTCTTATAATTGTTCCCTCCGGAACTTTTAATATCAGATCTGCACCATTTTTTCCATGGCAGTTTTTCTTGCCACCTTCTTCGCCCGGTTCTGCTGCGAATTTTCGTCTGTGCCGATAGTCTGCAAGCGTATTGATTCCCTCGTCTACTAAGAAAATGACATCTCCGCCTTTTCCTCCATCGCCACCGTCCGGACCACCGTTCGGCACATATTTTTCACGACGGAAGGACACATGTCCGTCCCCGCCTTTTCCTGATTTGATAATAATTTTTGCACGGTCTGCAAACATAATCTCTCTCCTACATAACGATAAAACCCCGGCTCAAAAAGTCGGGGTTTTGTAAACTACTCGTTGTCTACTGGATATACAGAAGCCTGCTTCTTATCTCTTCCTACTCTCTCGAAACGAAGAACACCATCTACTTTAGCAAATAATGTGTCGTCTCCACCGATACCAACATTCACACCTGGATGAATTCTTGTACCACGCTGTCTATAGAGAATATTGCCAGCCTTTACGAACTGTCCGTCTGCTCTCTTTGCTCCTAATCTCTTGGACTCGGAATCACGGCCGTTCTTTGTAGAACCAACTCCCTTTTTATGAGCAAAAAACTGAAGGTTCATATTCAACATGTCCTACACCTCCTTGAAATCAAGAATGATATACTCATTCCCATAATCATTTTGTATTCCTTGTAAGCCCAGAACCATGGACTTCATCAGAAGCTGTGTATCATGACCGGCTTTCTGATCAAGTCTGAAATCAATCAGCCCGGATGTCTCTTCTGTATCAATATGATAAGAATCCTCTGTGAAAGTCTCTATGGAATTGATCGTATTTATCACAAGTGCCGAAACACCTGCGCAGATAATATCACTTCCTGCTTCCGCATATCCGGAATGACCGATGCAGTGAAATCCCACTGCATCTTCATGATCCTGTAAAATCGTTATAGTAATCATATAACAATTCCTATCGATTATCCATTAATCTTTTCAATCTTAACCTGGGTGAACGACTGTCTGTGTCCGTTCTTCTTGTGATAACCGGTTTTTCTCTTGTACTTGTAAACGATTACTTTCTTTGCTCTGCCTTCTTTGATGACAGAAGCTTCAACAGTTGCTCCGGCTACTGTTGGGTTTCCAACCTTCATATCGTCTCCGGATACTGCTAATACCTGATCAAAAGTAACCTTCTCACCAGCATCAACTCCAAGCTTTTCAATGGTAATGATATCGCCTTCGGATACTTTGTACTGTTTACCACCTGTTGCTATAATTGCGTACATATGGCACCTCCTATTATCATTACTCGCCAGTTGTGGTTTCTGCAAACATGCAGAATTTGAGACCTCACTGTGCGGCATACTTCATTACTATAGCATAACAATTGAATTACGTCAACTGGTTTTTTGAAATTTTTCTAACCTTTTTAGTTAAAACCTATTTTTATAATAATGATTTTTATTCACATACATCTTCTCATCTGCAACTGACAAATTCTTTTCAATGTCCTTTGCATGTTCTAACCAGACACTTCCAATGGAAGCCGAACATTCAGCCGTCCATAGCTTTGAAAGCTTTTGCAGCTTATTTTGAAAGTCTGTCTCGCTTTTATCGAATGACAGAATGATAAATTCGTCCCCGCCAAAACGGTAACAACCTGCCTCCTGGAATATGGTTATGATTTTTTTCGCAATTGCTGCGAGCAGCTCATCTCCTGCTTCATGTCCCAGATTGTCATTGATTTTTTTTAGACCATTCACATCTGCAAAAGCGATGCCAACCGGCTGGTTACACATCTCCTCGTCACATTCGATGATTGCAATATCTTTGTAATATGCCTTACGGGTTTTGAATCCCGTTAATGCATCCCGCTCTAATTCAGATATCTGCGAATTAATCTCTATGTATTGCTGTAAAGATTTTATATGGTTTTCTTTCGAATATTCAATAATCCGGTCTTTATAATAGTTTTTCGCCTCTAATGCCTCTAAAATTGCGTCTTTGTCCATTTTACCAACAGCGTATACATATATTAATTCTGCAAATTCAAGTCCAACCTTGATTTCATCCGGATATTTTTCCATATACTGATTCATGGATCGTAAAATGTGGTTCATAAGGTTATCATCACAAGAATCTCTTCCACACTCAAACAGTTCCCGGCAGGCATCCATAAATTCAGCCGCGTACATTTCATCCATTTTTGAAAGGATCTGTTTTTTGTAAGTCTCATATTTTTCTGGCTGTTCCAATTTATAATAAAGTGTTGCTGCACAGCGGGTGACATCATCCGGAACGATTGTATCTGCATGATATTGGCTCACTCCAAGTTCAAACGCCTTTAAAGCCTCTGTTAAACGGTTCAGTTTCTGAAGTGAAATAGATTTATTGATATAGATATAAGCACCCATTTCCTCATCACAGTCTTTCAGGACGTCTTCTGCGAGCGCAAGACTTTTAAGTGCTTCCTCATAGTTTTGTTCCTCAATGTAGGTCAATGCAATATTATTATACTCAAATGCATAATAGTATTTTTCATCATTTTCCATGGCAATTTTTAATGCCGTTTCATAGAAAAAACGGGAAACATTATATTCTGTCTCGCAATGTGTTGCCACACCTATCAGGTTAAAACAGGACAATAACTTAGGGGTATACGGATAGCTTTGATAGTCCACTATGATTGGTTCTATAATCTCTATGGTTTTTCTGAAATTTCCTTCCTGATAAAATAGCTGCCCATAATAAAAACTTGCAAGTATGCGCACTTCGGTTTTGTCGTATTTCTTTTTCAATAGCTGTTCATAAAAATTTTTCTGCTCCGCAATAGACAGTTTTTTGATTTGCTGTTGTCTGGTTAAAAAATCGTTATAATTCATATTCAACATTCCTCATTTATCTTTCGAATCACACGGCATGGATTTCCAACCGCAACACAATTGGCCGGAATATCTTTTGTCACAACACTTCCTGCACCTATTGTTCCCATACTGCCCAAAAGCTGCTTTAATACTTCTGCTTTTTCTTCCTTTTGATTATAAGAAAACTCCTTACAAAATTTATCTTTTGGAAGATTCACTTCTTATTTACAAAATTCCCTAATTCAAATAATATCATATCATATTAGACACAAGATTAGTACAATAAAATGAAATATCTGCATATGTAGATATTTATACTAATGTTAACTAGCTTTTACAAATAAATGTCAACTTCTATAAGTGAGCATGTTGACAATTAACCATACTTCGTGCTACTTTAAAAACAATTGAATTTAGAAACTTGTGAATTCATACCGTAACTTATTTGAATTTTGTAAACGTAACAAAGGAGTACAAAAATGACAACACAACCAAAGACAACCGAAGCCGAAAATCCATATCTTACCAGAGAGGATGCTCTTGCAATTTTAAATACACCGGATGATCAGTTGGATGAGCTGATTGCACGCGCTGAGAAACTGCGCCGCAAATACAAAGGAGACAATGTCGGAATCCACATTCTGACAAACGCAAGAAGCGGCAACTGCTCACAGGACTGTGCTTACTGCGCACAATCCTGCCGTTCATCAGCCGATATTGAGAAATATAAATGGGTTTCCGATGAGAAACTTTACCGCGACAATGATTTTGTAAATAAAAATCATCTCGCAAGACACTGTATCGGATTGAGCGGCATGAAATTCACAGACGCCGAGATTGAAGAACTCGCTGCAAAAATCCGTAAAATGAAAGAAACCGGAACACACCTCTGCTGTTCCATCGGATTTTTGACTGAAAAACAGGCGCGCATGTTAAAAGAGGCAGGACTTGACCGTATTAACCATAACTTAAACAGCAGCCGTGCATTTTATCCGAACATCTGCTCTACGCATACGTTTGACCAGCGTGTCGCAAATATCAAAATGCTGCAGGGATTGGGTTATGAAATCTGCAGTGGTGGGATCATTGGTATGGGGGAAAGCAAAGAGGATGTTGTTGATATGCTGTTAGAACTCCGTGAAATTAACCCGGAAGCAATCCCGATCAACTTTTTGCTGCCAATTGAGGGAACACCTTTAGCACACAAAGATACCTCAGGCTTAACCCCTGAATATGGTCTTAAGGTTCTCGCCCTTGCAAGGCTTCTTGTTCCACAGGCAGACATCCGCTGTGCTGCCGGACGTGAGGTTTACTTTAAAGGTGAAGAAAAACGTTTATTGTCCGTTGTAAACTCTATTTTTGCATCCGGTTATCTCACTGAGGATGGTCAGGGAATCGAGGATACCATCAGGGTGATCGAGGACGCCGGATTTACGTATGAGATTGAATCTGCATAAATCTATTAAAAAAGTGAGCAGACCTTACAGTGTGGCTGCTCACTTTTTTTAGTTCATCTTTAAACTGTCCCGCAAAGATTTCTTAATCTTCTTTCTGGTCACTTCCACCAGTCCTAGTCTGGTCATGTCGATCAGATCCGTTTTCACCGGGTCGTCTTTTAAATATGTGCGGAATTCTTTTAAAAGAACTGCCTCATCTTCTTTTGCAAGAAGATTGATAAAATCGATGATGATAATGCCTGAGATATTGCGCAATCTGAGTTGATAGGCAATCTCTTTCGCTGCCTCTAAATTAATACGGAGCAGATTTTCGCGCATCTCTTTTTTTATGATATTTTTCCCACTGTTCACGTCAATGACCGTAAGTGCCTCTGTGTGTTGTAAAACAATGGATGCACCGGACTTTAACCAGATCTGTTCCCTTAAAGCTTTTTCTAAGGAGGACTTCACGCTGTAGAGGGAAGATAACGTTAACATCGGATCATGATAATAAGTGATCGTTAAAAAATCCTCTGCGCCTGCTGCTGTCTGCACCTGAAACTGATCGACCGGAACGGGGACAGAACCGTTTGTCATAAACTGTTTTGGATGGATCCCATAATCCGTGCAGATGGTTTCGAAGAGTCCGCGGTCATCGGTGATAATCTCGCTGACAGAACCTTCCCGCTGGTTTTTGACGTCTTCCAGATACGTTGGTCTCGCTTTTTTCAAAACACTGTAACAGGTTTTATGGCAGACATTCTCACGCATCTGTGACCATTCCTGCTCAAGGCTTCGAATCTCTGCAATTAGTGTTTCATCTGCGACACTTGCGGCATTGGTTCGAATGATAAGTCCGTAGCTTTCTGTATCAAATTCGTGCAATAATTCCTTATAATGTGCTTTCTGCTCTTTATTTAATTTGGAAGAAATTCCAAGCCTGCGGTTTCCGCTTGTAAGAACAGCATATTTTCCTGCAAAGCTTAAATTCGCAGTGACAGCAGGTTCTTTCGTCTTTAAAGCTTCACGTTCTACCTGAACCAGAAGCTCATCTCCTGCCACAATTTCTTTTCTTGCAGAGAGCTTTTTGGTAAAATGTGCATTTTTCAGATCATCTAAAGACAAATAACAGGTCTGCTCCGGCGAAATCTTCACAAAAGCTGCCCGGATATTCTGTACGACATTTTCCACACGGCCAATATAAATGTTTCCAAGTAAACTATCTTCATCTGGGGGTGTAAGGCTTACTTCGATCATTTTTTTGCCCTGATTATAAAGAGCAGAGACAATAAAGTCCTGCTCTTCCCTGTTTTGCATTTTTATTTTTTCATGTGTGATAATATATTTATTCATAAAGAACCTCTTTATGCGATCTCTTCGCCCATATCCAGTAGGGAAACAAATTTGTCCCCCTCTTTTGCATACACATCCAAACGATGGATCTGGATTGCATTGGCATTATATGGAATGTTCATATAGCCGAAAAGGGATTCTAACACAAGTTCCGGTTTTAAGTTGTCGGAACTTCCGGTACAGAGATTGATGTAAAACTCCGGTGCCTCCTCGGTTCCTTCTACTTTAAAATCATAAACCAGCTGCTTTAAGTCCATGATTTTTTCGCTTTTCTTTGTCTGCTTGGTGATAAGTACCTCAGAAGGCGTGATAAAATAATCTAAAATCGCCTGTTTGGCTTCTGTTTTCGTAAATGGTACTTCATAACCTTCCTTAAAAAAAAGTTTATAATCGGCTGCGGCAACTAAGGACATCGCTGTCTTGGCATTGTCCGGAAGCTTCACATATCCGGTGATCTCCACGCCCTCTACCATCGTCGCATTTAAATCTGCCATCGCCTCTTTTGTAGACTTGCTTTCGTGTACTTCAATATCTAAATATTCGCCGTCACTTGTAATTCCAACGCCGAGCGGTGCTGCAAACGACATGATCTGATGAGGGGAAAATCCCTCTGAATAACAGATATCAATATCTGCTCTCCGCATCGCCTTCTGGAAATAGCGCATAATATCAAGATGTCCGATGAACTTCATCACACCAGATTTTCGAAATTTAATCCTTATTTTCAAAACAGACACCTCCTCCAAATTTCATGGCTCCACAGCCGGAACATTTCATACGGCAGTTCGGGGTTACTTTTTCATCATGTGCATTCTTCCATTCACGTTTTAAAAACTCTTTCGATACGCCGGTATCAATGAAATCCCATGGGAAGATCTCATCCAGATCACGCTCTCGCATTGTATAAAAATCGGTATCGATACCACATTCCGCAAAAGCGTCCTCCCATCTCTGGTAGTCAAAGTATTCGCTCCACGCATCAAAAATGCCGCCTTTTTCATAAACTTTTAAGAGAGCCTGTCCGATCTTACGGTCGCCTCGTGCCAGAATCCCTTCTAAAACCGTCACATCCGCTTCGTGCCAGTTATATTTGATACTCTTATGATTCAGCTGCGCATGCACACCCTCATTGACAACCCGCGCTCTTGCAAGATAATCTCCCGGTGTGTACATCCTCGCCCACTGGAACGGAGTAAATGGCTTCGGCACAAAGAAAGAGGTACTGATCGTAATCTGACATTTTCCATTCCGTTTTTCCTTCGGAACCGTGTCATAATAAAGAGCTGCGATCTCATTGGCAAGCTGCGGGATCGCTTTCATATCTTCTTCCGTCTCGGTTGGAAGTCCAAGCATAAAGTATAATTTTACCTTGTTCCAGCCACCTTCAAAAGCAAGTCTGGAACCATTTAAGATCACCTCTTCGGTAAGACCTTTGTTAATGACATCACGAAGTCTTTGGGAACCGGCTTCCGGTGCAAATGTCAGACTGCTCTTTTTGATATCCTGCACTTTGCTCATGACATCCAGCGAAAAGGCATCGATCCGCAGGGAAGGAAGTGAGATATTCACACCTTTTCCCTTGAACTCATCGATCAGGAAATTCACCAGTTCTTCCAGTTCAGAATAATCGGAGGAACTTAAAGAGCTTAAAGAGATCTCTTCGTGCCCGGTTGATTTTAACATTTTGTAGGCAAGATCTTTCAGGTGTTCTACATTTTTTTCGCGGACCGGACGGTAGACCATTCCAGCCTGGCAGAAACGGCAGCCACGGATACATCCGCGCTGGATCTCGAGAACCACACGATCCTGTGTTGCCTTGATAAAAGGAACGACAGGTTTTTCCGGATAAACAGCTTCTGTCATATTCAGTACGATCTGCTTCTGGATCGTTTTTGGAACATCCTCATAAATTGGTTCAAAGGATGCGATCGTTCCGTCCTCTTTATAAGTCACTTCATAGAGGGATGGCACATAGATACCAGGCACTTTAGAAGCTTCATGTAAAAATTCATGGCGTGTTTTTCCCTCTGCACGCATTTTTTTATAAAGATCAAACAGTTCGTAGAAAGAAATTTCACCCTCTCCCATATAAAACAGATCAAAGAAGTCCGCCATCGGCTCCGGGTTATAAGTGCAGCAGCCGCCACCGATCACCAGTGGATCGTCTTCTGTACGGTCTTTTGCAAGCAGTGGGATCTGTCCGAGGTCTAAAATCTGAAGCACATTTGTGTAACACATCTCATAATTGAGCGTAAGACCGATAAAATCAAGATTTTTGATCGGTTCCTGGGACTCTAATCCAAACAGTGGAATATGCTCTTCTTTCATGATTTTATGAAGATCCGGCCATGGAGAGTAAACTCTCTCACACCACACATCTTCCATTTTATTAAACATATCATATAAAATCTGAACGCCAAGATGTGACATCCCTATCTCATATACATCCGGGAAGCACATGGCAAAACGGATTGCTACTTTTTCTTTATCTTTTTTGATACTGTTTAACTCATTTCCGATATAACGTGCCGGTTTATCGATTTTCATCAGTATCTCATCTGATAATGCTAATTTTGTCATTCGGTTTGTCCTTTCTCATTTTTCCTGAAAACGACTGGGAAATCAGTCATGCTCATTTATCATAACATAATCCTGCAAAATTGTATAATACTGATTATCAGAAATAATGTCAATGACATCTTTTGCCTGATAGCCATGGAATTCATATGCATTATATTTTAACAGAAGGAATGCGAGCATAAGAAGAACTGCAAGCACTATGCGGATTTTCAGAAAAATCCACGGAACCAAAGGCTGTGATTCCTCTTCTGCGGTGCCGTTTTCCACCTCCGGCCGGTCAAACGAGCGCCGTATCTCGTTGACGTAAGCTCTGCGTCTTTCCACATATTCATCGGTCATAAAATAAGACTCCATAGATTTCTCATTGAAATCATATGAAGTCTTGTATCTCATTAGAACTTTTTTTCTATCCATGCAATAAGCAACAGACACCAGTGGATCAGCGTTCGATCGAGAACCATTGCACCTATCAGTGAAAAAAATAAGGTGAGCACGATCATGAGCAGCGAACCACCGATCACTCCGAAATCTGTCGGGCTGACATGAAAAATCTGTTTGACCAGATAATGAAGCACGCCCCAGTGGATCAAAAGGATCCCGAAACTGTAGCGGCTGATCAGCTTTGTAAAAAAATGTTCCGTCTCTGCTTTCACATAAATCTGTTTCACGAAAAGAAAAACAGCCATCGTATAAAATACCATAAGCGGCGCATTGTTAAATAAATAACGATGATATTGTGCCCCACTGAAGATATGACGGACTGCCAGACAGACAGAAAGGATTCCGGCTCCATAAAAGAAGTACTTTCTGCGCCCCTGCTCTCTTGTCAGATAATATCCCAATATAAAAACACCAGCAAAAGAACCGAGAATCCCGGAGACAATGGAATTATAATAAAGCGTATCCCAGTAAGTTCCAAGGATCTGGAAGATCAGGATCACAGCCACAAGCCCGCTTAAAACAGAATCCGGGATATGCTGCACTACATAGCGGAAAAACGGTGTCAGCACATATAACCAGATGATCACATAAATCAGCCAGAAATGCGGCGCTTCCTCCGGTGCACCGAGCAGAATACGTTTTAACATGGCGCCCCAGTGATCGGGGCGAAGCCAGACGAACCCCTCTTTGGCACACACATATAAAATATAATAGATCACCATTGGAACAAGCACTTTCAAAAAACGTTTCCGGTAAAACTGCCCGGCGGGTTCGCCTTTCACCGGTAAAAGAAGGGCTCCGCTTATCATGATAAAAAGCAGATTGCAGCACAAAAACAGGTAATTGCTGATCTCAAATCCATACCACACCGCACTCCGCTCCGGAACAAGCGTGGAACCGAGTGAGACCGTGTGGACAGCGATCACGAGAACCGTGGCAAGTACCCGCAGTTTGTCGAGATAAACCTGTCGTTTTATTTTCTCTGTGAAAGTTCCTGTGTGATCTCTTCCCATGTGATATCCTTCTCTGCCATTAAGACCATGAGATGGTAAATGTAATCAGAGATTTCATATTTCAAATGCTCGTGGTCAGTATTTTTCGCTGCAATAATGATTTCTGTGTTTTCCTCTCCAACTTTTTTGAGGATGTTATCCAGACCTTTTTCCAATAAAAGGTTTGTGTAGGAGCCCTCTTTCGGATTTTCCCTGCGGTCTAAAATAATATTGTAGACATCCCCCAACACCTTCTGCGGATTTTTTTCAACGTATTCTTTTTTCACAATCTCATTGAAAAAACAACTCTGGTTTCCGGTGTGGCATGCAGCACCGATCTGGGAAACTTTTGCAAGAATGGTATCATAATCGCAGTCTGCTGTCAGGGATTTGACATACTGGATATGACCGGAAGTAAGACCTTTTGTCCAAAGCTCATTCCGGCTTCTGCTGTAGTATGTCATTTTTCCGATGTTAATCGTTGTGTCAAAAGCTTCCTCATTCATGTAAGCCAGCATTAACACTTCATCCGTACGGTAATCCTGCACAATGACCGGAACCATGCCGTCAGAATTTTTCTTTAAGTCACTCCACTTTAAGTTTGGCTCGAAGTTATCCATCTTAATACCGGAGGCAGACAACTGGGATTTCATCTCCATAATATCTGTTTTTGGATTATTAATTAAAGAACCTGCAATTCCGCGGACATTTTTGCGGGATAAGATTGATAAAACCTCATCATAATCAGCATCGTTTAAGTAGACAACATGAGGAACATCGGTCATTCCTTCCACTGCATCTAACACTGCTTTATTTAAGATCAGCACTTCATGGAATGTATCAGCCATTTCATCCTGATGTTTGAAGATAAAATCCACATTCGTCACGGAAACAAGAATACGGTCTTTCCCGAAACGCTTGCTTGCCTCTGCAGCCAGTGCCATACTCTCCGGTTTGGAGCCGTTGACGATCACTTGAAGACATCCGGCATAGATGAACTTCTTAATGTCCTCCATACGGTTAATGTTACCGCCTGCACAGACTTTGATTTCAATATTACGGTTAATGTTGCGGATAACCTGTATGTTGCGCTCATGCTCTTCATCTGTTGTGGACAGGTCAAAAATCATGATTTTATCAATGCCACTGTCATTATAGAGTTTTGCAAGTTCAATGACATCCGGATATTCCTCGTAATTGTCTCTGGCTTTGATCGCTTTTCCATCCTTTAAGTAAATTGTTGCCACGATATTTTTGTGTTCCATATTAATATTCATACCTTTCCATACAAAACGGTCTGCACATATTTTTGATACGTCAGACCGCTTCTTTTCTAATCATATTTCGCACGTGATACATGTGAATTGTCAACTACAGACTTCCTTTGGTAGAAAGGATATCCGTGATCCTCGGGTCAATGACCGTTGCCTGATCCAGTGCCTTTGCAAAAGCCTTGAACATCGCCTCGATCATATGGTGGTTGTTTCCGCCGGAAAGCACCCTGATATGCAGATTCATTCCTGCGGTATAAGAAATGGCATAGAAAAATTCCTTCACCATCTCCGTATCCATATATCCCACGCGGTCGGTCGTAAATTCTCCATCGAACACAAGATAAGGTCTTCCGGAAAGATCCACTGCGCACAGGACAAGTGTTTCATCCATCGGCAGAATACAGCTTCCGTAGCGCCGGATTCCCTTCTTGTCACCAACGGCCTCCTTAATGGCATTGCCCAGAACAATACCTGTATCTTCAATTGTATGATGACAGTCCACTGCAAGATCTCCGGCAACATTGACTTTCAGGTCAAACAGGCCATGTCTTGCAAATCCGTCTAACATGTGGTCAAAAAAACCGATCCCTGTATGGATAGAGGAACTGCCGGTACCGTCTAAATTCAAATGTAATGATATATCTGTCTCTTTGGTTTTACGAACATAATCTGCTGTACGTGCCATTTTATTTTAAACCTTTCTGCTTCTTTTTTCAACTTAAGTAATTATTAATTCTTTGTATCTATTCAGAGCCAAGGCAATTTTCATAAATTTGCGAATCATGCTTGCATGAATGAGCATAATTTTGAAAATTTCTTTGGCGAAGTAACCACAATGAGCAAATAACAAGCATGCTTGTTATTCAAGGAAAGCTCTGAGAGAACGATTTTGCGAATGAGGTTCTGAATAGTTACATCTTCTTACTTATTCAACGACGTGATGAGATCAGAAAGTGTGGACAGATAATCAGATGTCACATCTTTGTCCGTGGACTTGTCTGTCGTCTCCGAATCTTTTTCTGTACTCTTTGTCTCCTCCTCACTGTCTTTTGTCTCTGTCTCAGCAGTTTCGGTCTCCTCCACAGACTCTGTGCCCTCTGTCATGTCATTGTCTGACGTAGTACCGTCTCCGGTAAGAGAGATATCGATATTCGCTGCCGCAGAGTTAACAAAAAGCTTTTTATCAAAATCGTCGTATCCCTCTGCCTCCGCATGCAATGTGTGCACGCCATAGGTCAGTACCACAGGTGCGCTGTAATCCACAGTATCCCCATCAATGGAAAGCGTTGCTCCCTCCACATCAATATAAAATATGATACTTCCAGTCTTAGGGCCCTCACCTTTTAATTCATCCAGATCAAGCGTGCAGGTCTCCCCTCTTGCGATCTCCACCTCTGTGCTGCCGCCATATCCTTCATTTGCAACGGTAACCGTATAAGTTCCCTCCGGGATCTCCAGCTTCATATTGTGTGTGATCTGTGCAAAAATCTTACTTCCCACCTGAATAAAACTTCCCTCAAATACGGATGTATTCTTTAACTCCAGAGTTCCCTGTCCGGTAGTGACGGATACGGATAATATTTTTGTTCCGATTCCAACGACACGGATCTCATCTTTTTCGTTCAGGTCGGACAGACGGATTTTTTCTCCATTCGATTCCACGAACAAATCTGCGTCATACGAATACTTGGAATCCGCAATTTTGAAAATCCCACGCTCTGTATCTACCGAATATTTTGTGATATCCGAATATTCCCAGACTTCATCTGCGATCTGTGCCTGCAAGAGCCGTCCTTCGCCATCTTTTTTTCCAATATGGATCACCCTGCCCGGCTCAAAATCCACCGTTGTTGCACTGTTTCCGTATTTATCCAGAAAGTCTGTAGACAATGAATAAACATACAGATACTGCTTTCCTGATGCAAGCTGCTTTAAATTCAACTGTTCATTGGTCATGTCATTGCCAATGATCAGATAGAGATCGGTTCCGATCGATGTCTCCGCCCCTGCGCCCTCTGCTTCCTCAGTATCTGCCGCTGTCTCTTTCGCCGGATTATAATACTGTGCAGTCGAGACCGGTCTTGTCTGCTGTCCACACCCCGCTATCATAATCATACTAAAAATACTCATAAATAATATGCATATTAATTTTCTCAACATATCACCTCTTATGTGTCATACAAATCATGTAAATTGCGAAACTCATCAAAGCGTAAATAGAATTGTGAAAAAAAAGTTTCGCTGTTACCTAATTATATCCTATTTTCTACTTTCCCTGCAAGCGTCTGCAAAAAATGCTCTCTTGCCCCTTCCTGCGCGACCACTTTACTGAGTTTTTCTGTGTTTCTGCCGGAAAGCCATGCTTTGTGGGAATGACTATAATGATTTGCAATTTTCCAGAATTTCTCGGGATACGCAAGGTAAAAATACAAATATGAAAATTCCTGCGGCTTTAGTTTACGCACAGAATCATATGCCCCGATCAACTCCATTCCAAGCGACGTGTTCCAATTATTTTTTTCCATCATCTTCCGCACAAAATTTGAGAGGTCACTCACCCGGATCTGATAGGAAAAATTAAGGAAATTGACGATTGCCACGCCCTCTCTCGAAAAAATGACATTGTGCTGGTTATAATCCCCATGGCAGAAGCCAGTCAACTCCTCACGAATCTCCATATTTTGTAACTGCTCTGTGACAGCTTGTGCCTTTTCAAAAAAGCCTGCAAACTGACGCATAAACATTTCCTCAAACTCATTTTTCTGTTTTCTGCCACGGATATAGTTGCGCACCTGCCGCAATTCACGATTATGTTTTTCATAAAGCAAAAGCAGGGCGTTAGGATTCATTTTTACAAACTCAGGCACCTCGTCCGGATACTGTTCAGTTGCATTATGTAAACCAGCGAGCAGTCTTACCGCATACACCATGTCCTCCCTGCTCTTCGTATCGCACTCGGCTCCACGGAAAACTGACAATAGCAGATAATTCTGTTCCTCTTCGTCCCTGGCAAAAATTTCCCCTTCTTTTGTATAAAAGATCTGCTCTGCCACAATATTCTGCCCCTTCAGGAAATCAAGCATTCCAGCCAGAAATTCCGCACGCTCCACAGAGCCCCTATACTCCTTCAGCGCGCGCATTCCGAGATCTGTTTCACACAAAAAACAGTCCCTTCCCTTCGAAATAGACTTTACCTCCATCTCATATTGTTCTGCTATCTGTTCCGGCCTGATATACATGAAAATCCCCTCCATACGATGAATCTGCGATAAGAGAGCAAATGCTCTCCTGCCGTGTCAATTCATCATATGTGAGGGGATGCGATATTATGAACCTGTTCCATTAATTTTTCTTTCGTGTTGTCCTCCGGGTGTTCCAGCACATACTCCAAAAGCTGTTTCAGCGTCTCGCCGATCGCCTTTCCCGGCTGCATTCCATCTGCGATCAGATCCGTTCCCGTAACCGCAAGTTCCTTTATGGAAAGGCACTGCCGCTTCGCCATGATCTGCTCATATATTTCTTCGTATTCCTTTAAATACTCTGCTTTTTCCTCCCGCCTGTATGCACTCTGTGCCAGCATGTCCGCTCTTTTTACTGCAAAAAGCAGCGGATACTGATCCACACCGTTCCGGTAGATTGCTCTGCGGACCGTCCGCTCCTGCAAAGGCGGATTATCGTCGTGGCATAAGATCAGTCTGCATACCCGGTCGGTTGTATCATTGTCAAACTTCAGCCGCCGCAAAATCTTCCTTGCCACAAGACTTCCTTCCTGTGGGTGTCCATAAAAGTGATCCACGCCATGTTCGTCCGTGGTTCTGCACATCGGTTTTGCCACATCATGTAACAGCATTGTAATACGCGCCACTTTATCCGGCTGTATCTCCATCAGGGCATGCAGCGTGTGCTCCCCCACAGAATAGCAGTGATGCGGATTATTCTGCGGTGTTTTCATCATCTCGTCAAATTCCGGCAGAAAAACTGCGGTAAGTCCTGTCTCATAGGCCGTGCGCAGCAGTTCCGGATGTCCGGACGTGAGAAGTTTTACCATTTCGATCTGAATACGTTCTGCACTCACTTTTGCAATGTTTGGTGCCAGGGAAACAATCGCCTCTCTTGTCTCATCTTCAATAGAGAAGCCAAGTTGCGCTCCAAACCGCACTGCACGCAGCATACGAAGCGCGTCCTCCGTAAAACGCTCCACAGCAGCTCCCACGCACCGGATCACACCGCGCTCTAAATCTCCCACACCATCAAACGCATCGACCAGCCCATCCTTATCATTGTAAGCCATGGCATTGATCGTAAAATCGCGGCGCTTCAGATCTTCTAACAGATTGGAAGTAAACTGTACCTCCTTAGGATGCCTTGCATCCTCATATTCCCCGTCTATACGGTATGTGGTCACCTCGAATCCCTCATGTTCAAGCATCACGGTAACCGTTCCATGCTGGATCCCAGTATCTATGGTATGTCGGAATAACTCTTTTACCTGTTCCGGTTTTGCTGATGTCGTGATGTCCCAGTCCATAGGAATCCGTCCTAACATCGTATCACGGACGCACCCACCTACAGCATAGGCCTCAAAGCCATGCTGTGTCAGTGTGTCAATAATATAAGTTACTTTCTCAGGTAAAACGATTTTCATATACGATAGGTTCCTTTTGTCGTTGTTTTGATCGAATATAACAGATCATCCGCCCTCTTGATCATCTCTGTCATATCATTTTCCGTACAGATATGGTCTCCGGCTGCAATACCGATGGAGCAGGAGATCTGATGCTGTTTATCGATTGAGAATGACTGTCCGAGTTTTTCACTGATCTCCGCCGAAAATCCGTCTGCCTCATCAATAATCTGATAGATACGCTCTGCCTTTTCTTTGAAAATATCCATGTCATCTGTATAAAGGAAGATCAGGAACTCATCCCCGCCATAACGGCACACAAAACCATCTTTTCCACAGACTTCCGTAAAAATATCAGCCATTTTGATCAGAACGAAATCGCCCACATCATGTCCGTACGTATCATTATAGTGTTTGAAATTGTCCAGGTCAATAAACATCACTCCCAGCTTTGGTTTTCTTTTTTCCCCTGCGATCTCTTTCAGAAGTGCGTCTAATTTGCGGTAGAACCCTTCACGGTTATAGCACCCTGTCAGCTGGTCTGTAACTGCCGACATATACAGTTTTGTATTCATCTCATAAATCTTGTCATAGGCATCAAGCCTGTTCAATGCGTAACGCACCTCACGGAACAGAAGCTGATAAAAGTTCAGATCGTCCTCATCAAGCATATAACGGTTCACCGAGGAATGCCAGTTATCCTTCATCAGCACATAGGTGATGACAATATTCTCGATTTTTGCGTTGTTAAAAAATGGGATCGCCACCATAGAACACACATCTTCATCACCAAAAATCGATGTGATATCCTGATGTTCAGAATAATTGCTGCTGATCTTGGAGATCACAAATCCACCCGCATTTTTCCGCATGGATTTTTCCATGATCTTCATGATCTCCGGCGTCATCTCTTTCTCTGTGTCATTGTAAAGTACCTGCGGCACCCTCTCGCTATAGCGGATATAGACTGCCCGGTCGACGTCAAAATGATTTAAAAATGTCTTCATGACCATATTGAGCATCTCTTTTGCAGTGATACCATTTACATCGATCAGTTTCTGCCAGATAGAAATAAAGTCGAGCTGTTCTTTCTTACTCTTATATGCCCGCTCCACGCTCTCCTGCTTTAACAGATCCTCGATTTCCCTGGTTGATAATTCCTCACAGTCGTCATCTACCGGTGGCAGAAGATCTTTCATATCCTCCGCGTACTCATGGAACATGATACGATGTGTCTCTTCATACTGTTTTAAAATAAACTCTTCCTGCTCATAAAGGATCTCTTTTCCTGCATTCCTGAAGCATTCCATCCTGTTCCTTCGGAACAGCACATAACAGAAAAACTGGTTTCCCTCTGCTCTCTTTAAATAAATATCTGCCTGCTCATATAATTTTAGCGCCTCCTCGTTGTCTCCGTCATGCTGTGCTAATAATGCCTTGGAAAACGTATAGAGGAACATATCATCATCTGCCTTTGCGTAGTCATGCACAGTGGCGAGGTTGTTTTCTGTCTTTTCCTTCTCGAAAATATAATTCAAAAACTGGCGGCAGCTATATAGATACCGCTCACAGTTAAAACGGTTTCCCTGTAAAATGGAAACCAGAGCAAACAATCCGTACAGTTTGGACAGATTGCAGACACGCAGACTGTTCAGATGCAGCTTTTCAATCGCTTTCATACACTGTGTCAGGTATTCCTGCGCCTTGTCATACTGCCCCAGCATAACGCAGTTCAATGACATATTATAGTGTACTTCTGCAATATCCTCCGGCTTTCTCAGTTTACATAATATCTTAATTGCCTTGTTGTAATAGCTCTGGGCTCTCTCATTTTCTCCCATTGCGCATAAATTATACGCAATACCGGAATAGATCCTTCCGCCCTCCACGCTGTCAACATCTTTCATCGCCTCATAGGTACGGATCGAATATAACAGGGAAACTTCGTACTCGCCATTTGTGGATGCTATCATGATATTTTTCCGGTATGCAATGCTGATAAGCTGCTCATTGCCAATCTCTTTTGCAAGCGCAACGCCCTTGGAAAAATAAATCAAAAATGCTTCCGACCGGTACGCTTTTGCCACGATCTCCGGTTTATTGTCGTATGCATAAATATAAATATGCGCCAGATGATTTTTATAATGGTACGCATTCAGCTTCTCGATCAGTTTATCGCTGATCTCAATATCCTGGGCACAGAAGAAAATATTGCACCAGCCGGACATCTGGTTCTGCGCTTTTAAAAGTTCCGCACGGAACACTAAAAAATCATCCCCAAGCGCTTCTCCGCACTCCTTTGCCTTCTGTACATAAATCATGGCTTCCTCTAACTTGCCAAGATACATGTAAGAAGTTGCCATCCAGAAATTATAATAAAATGCTCCCTCTTTCTCCTGATCCTGCAGTTTTTCCAGATCTTCGCAGGATTCCAGAGCCTTCGCAATATCTCTTTGCAGTACCGACACCATAATCTGTAACAGCAAAAGCTGATAATGCTTTTTCTCAGAAATCGTAAAGTTATCAAACTTGATCCGGCGCTCAATCTTGCTCAGATGATGGTCTGCCTGGTCAAAATCCAAAAAGTATACCAGATTATTCAGTTTCCGATAGCCATCGTCACTCTCATAATCAGAGTAATAGTCCATGACATCCGGTTCCATGTTCCTGCCTGCATTTCCGATATGGTACACCATGTTCCGGTCATCCATACTCTCACAGATTGCATCCCACTCTTCATGTGCAAATTCCGGAATCGACTGCACATCATTGACTCCCAAGACAATGCCGATATTTTTATTCTTTGTCTGAAGCAGTCTGTTGGTAAGCTGCATGGTACTTTTCGAAGCCAGCTGAAAGCGGTTCAACACAATGACGACCGGACGGATCTCTGATAATTTCTGAAGCATCGTCACGATCGAATTGCGCATGCGTTCCTGCTCATACTCTACCTCATCGATCAGGATCTGTTCCGTTCTCTCGCAAAATCCGTTTTCAAAATAACTTTCAAATACAGGTCTCTGAAGCTTGTAGACATCACATTCTTCCATAAACTCTTCCAGTGTGCCACTGCAATACCTGTGAAACATCTGCCGGATCAGTCCCAGATACGGTTCATAAGCCTCTGCAATCTTATTATAAGAAAACTCATGACAGGTAAAAAAGATGTCTGACTGATCCTTGTAATGATTGACACTCTCTAAATCCCATATGGAAAAATCATTGCTATACCGCACAAGGATACTGTTATGTTCTACATTCCCAATTCCACTTACAACCTGTTCAATAACCCCGTTATAATACTTATCTATCATACGATTCCCTTTTGCTCCCAAAACACGCTTGCTGTTTTGTCACATTCTATATCAATATCCCATATCCGTTAAACAATAAAACGTTCCACATTTTTCTGCAGTTTTTCAGCAGAACGATAGGTTGTCTCTGCCTTCTGTTTAATTGCCTCTGCCTCCTGCACAACAATTCCTACTTTTTCAGCAATATCCGTTGTTCCGGTAGCTCCCTCTGTCGCAGTCTTGCTGACATCGGAGATAGCATCCATCACTCCGTTAATGGATGCGAGCAGCTGCTCCGATGATGCCGAGAAGTCTGTTACAAGGGAATCTACATTGGCAGCATCACTATTATAGGAATTTGCCATTTCTGCAAATCCTCCAAGACTCTCCACAACATCATTTCCGACAAACTCCAGCAGCCTCTCTGCATCATTTGCAAGATTCTCAACGGCTGCGGTCACATTGCCAGTCACTTCCTGAATATGGGCAACTGCTGCTTTGGACTGCTCTGCCAATACTCGGATTTCATCCGCAACAACCGCAAATCCTTTTCCTGCCTCTCCCGCTCTGGCAGCCTCAATGGATGCGTTCAAAGCCAGAAGGTTCGTCTGTCCGGTAATATCCATGATTGATTTGGCAAGAACATTGATCTGATCCACAACCTTAATATCTTCGAGTGCTTTGGTCAGGCTCTCATTAATCTCCTCATGAATCGATCTTGTACGTCTGTCATTTTCGTCTGTATCTTTTTTGATTTTCACAGCACGATCCCTGATCTCATCTGCCTCAGTAGCGCCATCCTGAGATCTCTCTGCAATACTCTTTGCAGCGCTCTCAATCTCATGTGACATTGCATTCATCTCTTCCGAAGATGCTGCTGTCTCCTCCATACCTGCCGCAAGTTCCTCCGTTGTCGCAGATACATTTTCAATCTGATCATCTAACGCCTGAAGACTTGTATCAATCTCCTGCACCATGCCGGTGATCTCTAATGCTTCTGATTTTACCTCTCCAATCAGTTCCTTCATCTCAGAGCGCATTTTCTCAAGTGAATCTGCCAGTTGTCCAAAATCATCTTTTCTCTTTAACAGATCCTGTTCAAATTCTTTTGAAAAATCGCCCTGCGCTATCTCGTCAATATGGGTAAGACTCTTTTTCAATGGCTTCACAATGCTGGCTGTGATCAGTGTCAGAACTAAAATTAAGATTACTTCCATGACAACAGCGATTCCGATGATCGCCATTCTGCTGTTGGATTCATAGGAAGAAAATTCATTTTTCACACCCAATACGTCCTCATCAATATCGTCCGTGTAGTTTCCGGTTCCAAGTACCCAGCCAAATGGTTCAAATGCCTTGCTGTAAGCACGTTTTGGAGATGGTTCCGTCTCACCCTCTCTCGGGAATACATAATCCGTAAAACCGCCGTTTTCCTGCCTTCCTGCACTGATGATTGCCTGCATATACGCAAATCCATTGGTGTCCACTGCATCCATACGATTTGTTCCCTCTGTGTCATTGCCGAGAAGGACTACGTTTGTTCCATCATAGGTATCTACCCAGAAATATCCATTATTGCCGTAACGCAGATCACGAATCTGGTCTGCCGCAAGTTTTTCTGCCTCGTCTAAGGTATATTCACCTTTTTCATACCGATTGTAAATGCTCTGGCAAAGAGATATTACATTATCTACCTGTGCCTTGATCTGTTCATCATACGAGGAACGCATATCATTCTCGATAATGTCTAACGCATTATTTCCAAGTCCTGACAGGCTTGTGTTGGAAATGACGGCGCATAGTGCCAGTGCGACCAGTGCAATCACCATTACAATGACTAATTTTGTTCTCACCTTAATATTGTTCATACCCATACCTCCCACTACATCTTTTTTATTTTATGAACCCAATTTTAAATCCTATTTGTATTTTAGCACATTATGCTTATTTTACCACTCTATTTTCGACATTTTTCGTGATTTTATTCTATTTTTCGTTACTGTTCACTCATACTTCGTTCCAGTAACGATTCGCTGACTCATTTCAGTTTTTGCTTCACAAAAGGAGTCTGCTCACTCCTGAATCACTTTCTTACGCAGCAAAACAGCAAGTGTTTTACTGCTGAGTGAACAGTAACTATTTTTATAGCAAAAACGCAGAAGTCCTTTGTAACTCCTGCGTTTCTGTCTCAGATGAGAAATGGATTCCTGATTTCGAACTCCATTTTTTTATGTGTCTTTGGATGTTTAAATCCGATTTTATAAGAGCAGAGTAAAAGACCGTTTCCACTCCGTGTCATTGTCTCTTTAAAATTATACTTCGCATCCCCAACGATCGGGATTCCTGCATTTGCTAACTGTACCCGGATCTGATGATGCCTTCCGGTGTCTAACCGGATCCGGAGAATGGCGCTCGTTTTATTCTGTGCGGTCACTTCATAGTCCAGCCTTGCTGACTTTGCGCCCTCCGTACTTTTAGATACCACTTTTGAAGTGTTTGTTTTTCCATCCCGGAGCAGGTAATCTTCCAATGTACCTTTTTTCTGTTCCGGCACACCGTCTGTCACCGCATAATAAAATTTATCTGCCATTTTTGTCTGCACCTGACGGCTTAAATCCGCCGCAGCTTCTTTTGTTTTGGCAAAAACCATCACTCCGCGCACCGGCTGATCCAGCCTGTGTACCACCCCGATATACGGCTGTTCTCCCTTTCCTGCCCGGTAATTTTTCAGAAGGCTTTCCATGTCCGCCTGTCCTAACCGTCTTGTCTGCGCCGCAACCCCCGCCGGTTTTTCGCAGACAATAACCTCCTCATCCTCATATAAAATATTTATGTTCATGTCTGATGATCTCCTTCGTTATTCTATGGCATTTCTGCTGTTTTTATCTTCCTTTGTTCATTGTAGCATGATTCTTTTGTTTGGGCTACTGTTGCGGAGATTTGAATGAATGCTTTTATTCATTTTTTTAGTACTCATAATATTTAAAATTTTACTATTTTCTCCATTGCATTTTCTGATGTTGGTATGATACAATATCCCAAAGCATATTTTACAAAATCTTTGTGGCTGATGAGCCATCTGTATTCTAGGAAGCACTCGATTATCAAAAACAATCGGTGTCATTCATTTCGTATCTATGCTTTTATTACCCATTAACCAATTTAAAAGCAGGAAACGGATGAAAACTATTTTTACAATGCTCTATTCTCCTGCCGGAGGCACGATGCATTTATGTGCATCTGCCGTCCACCGTGATAAGGAGGAAAGCCTATGGCAATGCGACCACAAGATCGTTACAAATCAACTACAGCAGGAGCAGTTTCTGCAAATCGCAACTACAAAGATACTGTTTTCCGGATGTTATTTTCAGACAAAAAGAATCTGCTCTCGCTTTACAATGCAGTAAACAGCAGAGACTATACGAATCCGGATGATTTAGAGATTGTTACTTTGGAAAACGCTATCTATATGGGAATGAAAAACGATCTGGCATTTATCATTGACACGAATTTATACCTGTACGAACATCAGTCGACTTACAATCCAAATATGCCACTTCGTGATTTATTTTACATTAGCAGTGAATATCAAAAAATGCTGGATCAAAAATCTTTATACTCATCCAGCCTGCAAAAGATACCTACTCCTAATTTTATTGAGTTTTATAATGGTTCTGATCCAGTTTGCGATGTTTTTGAGCACAGACTTTCCTCTGCTTTTGAACATCTGTCGGGTGAGCCAAAACTGGAACTGATCGTAACTGTCTTAAATATCAACGAGGGGCACAATGCCCTTCTTATGGAACATTGCAAAACATTAAGGGAATATGCACAATATGTTGCAAAGGTGCGAAAATACACAGCCGACATGTCTCTGAACGAGGCAGTGGAATGCGCTGTTGATGAATGTATCAAAGAAAATATTCTTGCGGATTTTCTTCGAAAGAACCGCGCGGAGGTTATCAGTATGAGTATATTTGAATATGACAAGGAAGAAGAAGAGAAGAAACTTCGGAAAGCGGAGTATGAGGCTGGTATTCAAAAGGGTGTCCTTAATACTGCACGTCATCTATTGGAGCTTAATCTGCTGTCTTTAGAGAATATTTCTCGTGCTACTGGTCTATCAATTGATGAATTGAAAAAGCTACAGCAATAACTTAGTAAAAGAAGCCCACAAAACTGCGAGCTTCTTTTTTGATACATTTTACACAAATTACTGTAACAGAGAGAGTACACCCTGAGTAGACTGATTAGCCTGTGCAAGCATAGACTGACCTGCCTGTGCAAGAATGTTGTTCTTGCTGTAGTTAACCATCTCTTCAGCCATATCTGTATCACGGATACGGGATTCAGCTGCTGTTGTGTTCTCTACAACGTTGTCTAAGTTGTCGATCGTATGCTCAAGTCTGTTCTGAACAGCACCGAGAGCGGAACGCTGGGAAGAAACCTTTGCTACTGCCTCTGCAATACGGTCAATTGCTGCTGTAGCATCATCTTCTGTATCAACTTTAAGACCCTTAACACCAATTCCTGCTGCACTCATTGATTCGATTTTGACTGCAATCTTATTATCTGCTGCTGAATCTGCCCCAACATGAAGGTTAAAGGAAAGCTCACCATTTACGTCAAACTGTTCAATGTTTTTTGTTTTAGCATCTGCTGCTGTAATCGTAATAGCATTTGCAACTGCACCTTTATCATTAACATAATAATTAGTTGCTGCTGTTCCATCTGCATTTTTTGAATCAGCTATCTGTTCTGCTGATACTTCTTTACCCTTGGCATCGTATAATTTTGTTGCATACGCATAATCTTTTCCAGCTTCTGCTATATCAGCATCTGTCTGATCTCCTGGATTGGTTTCTTTCTTTGTATATACCTTATTTCCCTTTGCTAATTCTTCTTTAAGCTGGTCCGCAGTAAGTACAGCTGTTCCACCTTTTGCATACAAGTCTTTAGCCATTACATACGTACTCTTCATGAAGGAAGCCTTACTTGCAGTCTTTGTATCACCTTTTAACAAATATATTTCATTGAACTTTGTTGTTTCTGATACACGATCAATTTCTGTTGCAAGCTGATCAATCTCGTCCTGAATCGCCTGACGATCAGACTGTGCATTCGTTCCATTTGCAGACTGTACTGCTAACTCATTCATTCTCTGTAACATGGAGTGAACTTCTGTCAAAGCACCCTCAGCTGTCTGAACTGCAGATACACCGTCCTGTGCGTTTGTGGAAGCCTGATCCAGACCTTTGATCTGTTTTCTCATTTTTTCAGAAATTGTCAAACCTGCTGCGTCATCTGCTGCACGGTTGATTCTGTAACCGGAAGATAACTTCTCTGTGGATTTTGCCTGCTGTCCTGTTGTAACGTTTAACATTCTGTTAGCATTCATTGCCTGTAAATTGTGTTGTACTACCATAATATAATCCTCCTTGTCTCATCCTTTTGATGAGCTATTATGTTTTTTGCCGGACTTCCTTTTCCGGCATTATTTATAATAAACAGAGCGTCCCGGGTTGTGCCCTGTCTATTACCAGATGATTGTGCGATGTTTTTAATGAGCTTAACGGCTCATTCTTTCTGCATCTTTTTTTGTTTCCGCTTTCATGCGTTCATTCCATAAAATCTTCTTGATCTCGTCCTGTGCTTCTTTTGAGATCGCCGGTTCCGGATAATAAGTATCTTTCCTGCGCTCCGGATTTTGTTCTACGGTACTCCTTGCGATTTTGACCTCTTTTGGAGCATCGATCATAAGCCTTCCATGATTTCCTGTTCCACCCACATAAACTACGCGGATGTTATCTCCGATATTTACATACTGACCTTGTTTCAGTGAAATCTTTAACATAATCCTCCTTGTTTTTCATCGCAATTCCATTTGCTACGTTTTGTATCATTTATATCGTCTTTTCGCTACAATTTGTTAACATCTGTTTTTATATTTTGCTACACTTTGTTACATTTTTACAATCAACAATCTATTTTTCCAGTGAATAAATGTTGTTATTTTGTGCATAATTAATAGTAACTTTATTTTTTCCGCAACATTTTGTTACAATTGCAATGTCAATCAACGTTAACATTTTAACTTTTGTTGTCTGATATGCTACACCTTGCTACATCTAAGGCACAAATAAAAATATACTAATAGCAAAGGTGGTATTTATATGAAAAACAAACTACTTCCACAGAAGTTAAAAGAATTGCGCAAAGTCAATAACTACACACAGGATTATGTTGCGGAGGTATTGGGTGTTGTACGGCAGACATACAGCCATTATGAAACCGGGAAACGCACACCGGATGCGGAAGCCTTTTACAAATTAGCAGGGCTTTATAATATTTCCGTTGATGATCTGCTTCATCTGACAATTGATATTGACAGGGAGGAATCTTACGATGCGCCTGCGCCAACACAGGCAAGCACCGATTTATCAGAATTTCTTGAATTTTTTAATGATCCTTCTAATAAGAAAAAATATATGTTCAACACGAATTTAGAACGGGAATTACTTTTTTATTTTGATAAGATATCTGATGAAGATAAGAAAGAAATTATAGAATTTACGAAAATCAAGGCGAGAAAGCCTTTATAAAACAAGAAGCAATGTGTCACAAAACACATTGCTTCTTGTTTTATAATTTAAATCTGTACCCAACCCCCCAGATTGTTTCTATATACTGCGGTTTGTTGGTGTTCATCTCGATCTTTTCGCGGATCTTCTTGATATGCACGGTAACTGTTGCAATATCTCCGACGGATTCCATATCCCAGATTTCCCGGAACAATTCTTCCTTTGTAAACACATGGTTTGGATTTTCTGCCAAAAAGGTAAGAAGATCAAATTCTTTTGTTGTAAACTGTTTTTCCTCGTCGTTCACCCAGACACGGCGTGCTGTCTTGTCAATGCGGATACCACGGATCTCAATGATATCATTTTTTGCCTCACTGCTTCCGATCAGTCGCTCATATCGGGCGAGATGTGCTTTCACCCGCGCTACCAGCTCACTTGGAGAAAATGGTTTTGTGATGTAATCGTCCGCACCAAGTCCAAGACCTCTGATCTTGTCAATATCATCTTTTTTGGCTGAAACCATAAGAATTGGTGTATTTTTTTCCTCACGGATCTTTTTGCAGATTTCAAATCCATCCGTTCCCGGAAGCATAAGATCTAAAATGAACATGTCAAATTCCTCGGACAATGCTCTTTTCAATCCTGCTGTTCCGTTATTCTCGATCTCTACGGTAAATCCGCTCAATTCCAGATAATCTTTTTCAAGATCTGCGATCGCTTCTTCATCTTCAACTATTAATACTCTGCTCATTTGGCACCTCCTGATATTTTCTGATTACAAAATACATAACGGTTCCGATGGACTCCTTGCTGGTCGCCCATATTTTACCTCCGTGGTCTTCGATAATTTTTTTCACAATTGACAATCCTATTCCGCTGCCTCCGGTTGCAGAATTTCTCGAAGCATCCGCCCGGTAGAAACGATCAAAAATGTATGGCAGATCCGCTGCTGCAATACCCCTGCCATTATCCTCGATCTCCACCTGGATAAAATCGCCAACATCCTTGATACGGATGTTGATAAGCCCTCTCTGCTTGTCCAGATATTTAATGGAATTTCCAATAATATTGTGAATCACTCTGCGAAGCTGTTCCGGATCCGCAATGATCTGTGTCGATCCATCCGTATAATTAAAGTATGCCAGTCCGATATTTTTTGACTCAAGATCCAGTCCGATCTCCTCAATGCAGTCATTGAAGTATTCACCAACATTTATTTTGGCAAAATTGTACGGTATACGGTTCGTATCGATCTTCGCATAGAGCGTCAGCTCATTGATAAGCGTATCCATCTCATTTGCTTTATTATAAATCGTCCGGATATACTTATCCCGTTTTTCCGGGGTATCCGCAACACCGTCCATCAATCCTTCCGCATATCCTTTTACCGCAGTGATCGGCGTTTTCAGATCGTGTGCAATGTTGCTGATCAACATTTTATTTTCTTTCTCGCTGTTGATTTTCTCTTCGGCATTGTCTTTCAGCCTCTGCCGCATCTCTTCAAAACTTGTGCAGAGTTCCCCGATCTCATCCCTGCTCTCTGCCTCGATCGTAAAATCAAGATTACCCTCCTTAATATTCTGTGCGGCAGCCTGCAATTTTTTGATTGGATTGATCAGGCTGGTATAAATCCATACCGTCAGCATACATGCTGTCAGAACAAGGATCAGCACAATGGAAACCATAATATCGATCAGAAGACTTTTTAATTCAGGAACCATCTCCTCTAATCTGGTCACGATAAAAATGCTGCCCTTTGCACCATCCGGATAAACAAAATCAATCTGTTTTACCAGTGCCTGCTCCTCACCATCCATGTATGTCCCGGAATCCGCATTGCCATCGGCACTTCCATACTCCGGAAGCTCCGTCAAAAGCGATGTCCCTGCGCTTTTTCCTATATATACCAGCTCCTGTCCTTTCCGAACGATGAGATAGGACGCTTTTTCTTCCAACTGCTGGTTGATCTTCTCAAGGTATGCTCCATCCTCCAGTTTCTCCGGCTGGTTGTCTGCCACCTTGTATACTTCCCGATAGATTTCTCTTGTAAACCGGCTCAGAAGCTGGACAGAATTGGAAAAATAACTGTATCCGTCCCCTTCGACACCATAGGTCTGCTCGATCGCCCGCATCTGAATGTGCTGCATACTGAACAAAACCAGTGTTGCAAGGAAAATCGGTACAAATATAATGATGCAGAATGAAATAATAATCTTATTCTTAAACTTCATACGCTTTCCTTCTATGAATGTTTATGTTTCTACCCTTGTTCACCCACTTTTGTATCCATAGAAACAAAATAGGCCACAAGGATAAACCCTATGACCTATTATAGCATGAACCGTCCGAAATCCTATGACATTTTCCGAAAAAGATTCTAAACTTTTCATAAATTAATCTGCTCAACGCTGATTATAAATATTTCTTTAATGCTTCCGCCTTATCTGTTGCTTCCCACGGAAGATTTAAGTCTGTACGTCCGAAATGTCCGTAAGCTGCTGTTCCACGGTAAATTGGTCTTCTTAAGTCAAGCATTTTGATGATTCCTGCCGGGCGGAGATCAAAGTTCTCACGAACGATCTCAACCAGTTTTTCATCAGAAAGTTTTCCTGTTCCAAAAGTATCTACCATGATAGAGGTTGGCTGTGCAACACCGATTGCGTAAGACAACTGAATCTCACATTTTTCTGCAAGACCTGCTGCTACAATGTTCTTTGCAACGTAACGTGCTGCGTAAGCTGCGGAACGGTCAACCTTTGTACAGTCTTTTCCTGAGAAAGCTCCGCCGCCGTGACGGGCATATCCACCGTAGGTATCTACGATAATTTTACGTCCGGTAAGACCTGCATCACCGTGTGGTCCACCGATCACGAAACGGCCGGTTGGGTTGATGAAGAATTTTGTCTCTGCATCTACTAATTCTATTGGAAGGATTGGATCAAATACATATTTTTTGATATCCTCATGGACCTGTTCCTGTGTTACATCCTCGTCATGCTGAGTGGATAATACAACTGCCTCTAATCTCTTTGGCTTGCCATTCTCATCATACTCTACAGAAACCTGTGTTTTTCCGTCTGGTCTTAAATATTTTAATGTGCCGTCTTTGCGCACTTTTGTAAGCTGTAAAGCAAGTTTGTGTGCAAGGGAGATCGGATATGGCATTAACTCCGATGTCTCATTTGTTGCATAACCAAACATCATACCCTGATCACCGGCACCAATTGCCTCTAACTGCTCGTCAGACATTTTGTTTTCTTTTGCTTCCAATGCTTTGTCAACACCCATAGCGATATCCGGAGACTGCTGGTCAAGCGCTACCATCACTGCACATGTATGTCCGTCAAAACCTGTTTTTGCGTCGTTGTATCCGATCTCGTTGACTGTTTTACGAACGATGGAAGGAATATCTAACTGTGCTTTTGTTGTAATCTCACCTGTTACAAGCACAAATCCTGTACAGCTTGCTGTCTCACATGCTACACGGCTCATTGGATCCTGTTCCATACATGCATCAAGGATGGCATCAGAGATGGCATCACACATTTTGTCCGGATGTCCTTCTGTAACGGACTCGGATGTAAATAATAATTTTTCCATTTGTTCTTTCCTTTCTTCTGGCTGTTCATTTGGTAACTAAAAAACTCCGCTGTCACAAACAAGCGGAGTTAATAAATCATCAGATTATCAAATCCTCTTATTGTTCGAACTATAAAATATAGTCTTGGATAAATCATCCAAATATTTGCTCGCTCAGGTAGGCACCTTCCGTAGAGGGGTTGCCGTGACTTCATAGATCCTATGTATCTCCATCACTCTGAATAAGAAAATTTTCCGTAATTAAAAATCTCTTTCTAATTACATCTTATACAATATTGAATTTTCAAATCTGTTTACACAGACTGAAACATAAACTGTTTCAAATCTCACGTGCTATACAATACTATCTAACCGCCTCTCTGTCAAGAGTTTTTTCAAAATGATATACAAACCATGTGGAATGTATACTACTATTTGTTCTTTCTAAAAAACTATATTTTATGGGAATTTCTGCCAGCAGTATCTATTGACTTTCATTTTGTGCAATCTTATACTATTTTATAATAAAATGTATAGATTGGGGTATGCAAATGACAAAATATTATCCAACGGATGAATTAGTACCAGGGATGGTAACTGCTGGAGAAGTCCGTACCAAAGGCGGTCAGTTGATCGTTGAAAATGGAGTTTCTCTCACGGATCGTCTCATTTCCCGCATTAAATTTTATGCGATCCCGCAGGTATCGGTCACAGAAGATCCAATTCCTGCCACAAAAAAAGAGGAACAAGTCGAAGTTCCTTCCCATGTTGTAAAACCGGAAGCCCAGGCACCTTCTTATTCGCAGAAGGTTGTCTGCTCTAAAGAATTCCAGAATTTTCAGATTTCCTATTCCAGAGTAATCGCCACTTACCGCACGGTTCTGGAAGATTGTGTCATCTATCATAAGTCTTTAAATTATGAACAGCTTCTGTCTGATACAAAGGAATTATATTATTCCTGCAAAACATCCTTAGAACTTTTTGATATGCTTCACAATATGCGCTCCGTGGAGGATTCCGTTTATGCCCATTCATTGAATGTCTCACTGATCAGCCGCAGACTTGGACGCTGGTTAAAGTTTTCACCGGAAGAATTAGACACGCTGACCTTAGCAGGCGCCTTACATGATATTGGAAAATTAAAAATTCCTGCTGAGGTTCTCAATAAGCCTGGAAAATATACGGACGAGGAATTTGCCCTTGTAAAACAGCATCCAAAATTTGGTTATGACATATTAAAATCACTCCCATTAGACTCTCACGTGAAAAAAGCAGTTCTCTGCCATCACGAGAGAAGTGACGGCAGTGGTTATCCAACCGGTTTATCTCAATCCGATATTGATGAATATGCGGCAATTGTTTCCATCGCAGACGTATACGATGCCATGACCGCTGCGCGCTCATACCGCGCACCGCTCTGTGTCTTCCAGGTAATTAACAATTTTGAACATGATGGTCTTTCCAAATATAATCCAAAATTTATTCTGACATTCCTGTCCCACATTGCAGGCACTTATCAGAATAATCGTGTTCTCCTCAATGACGGAAGAGTCGCTAATATTGTAATGCTAAACCGTAACCGCTTATCAAAACCGATCATCCAGCTGATGGATGGAAGCTGCATTGATCTTTCGACTCAGCCTGACCTTCACATCCAATCGGTGTTATAACCGGAGTTTAACGGACGTAGTGCCGCAGATTCTGCAGTGCTTTCTCAGGGTTTGAAGGGCAGATATAAGCGTCCTCTCACAAGTCATGATCTTATAGGTTTATGAAAAGGAAAACGGTACAGACGAAATATGATGTTCCTGCTCGCCGGGCATTCCGACAAGCCTCTGAAGAGTCTTGTCTCCATGGCTCACAAAGGAAATCATATTTGTCTGTACCGTTTTTCTTTCATTTACGCTGTGAATGACTTGTGAGAGGACGCTTATACATGCCCAATTTACGCTGTGAATCGCACCACAGAATCTGCAATTTACGTTATGGGATGAGTGCCTATATTGGGTTCTGCTGCTCGTATTCTGGATTGACGGATTTTATTGACACAATTCCAAGATTACTTTATACTAAGCCTACATCAAAGTCGCAGACAAATAACAGTTACGCTTATGAAACTTTCGTAATCGTGATCATTCTTACAACGTTTCTGTCCGCAGATCCAAAACCTGATATATGGTTACGGGTATGATCTCAAAATTCAGTGCCGGTTCGGCAGGAGATTCCATTTTGATGAACAATTCAATGCATGAAAATTTTAATCTTAATTATTACAGTTAGCACCGTTGCATTTTTATGAAAAAATCTTTTACGTGCATTGAAAAATACCACACATTCTATTATCATAAAGGGGGAAAATGATTGAACACAAACGATGAGAAAATCCAATGGCATCCTGCATTTGATGCGGCATTGCAGATCGAACTTGGAGAAGAAACAAAGTATTTAGAATTTGATTCTGAACATCTGCTGTCGAAGAAACCAATGCAGATCGATGTGTTAGTCAAAAATGAAAGACATGTAAAAATCCAGAAGAATATCGGGAGAATTTTCCGACAGTACAATATTGTAGAATACAAATCGCCGGAAGATGACCTGAACATTGACGATTTTTACAAGGTGTACGCATACGCCTGTATTTATAAAGCCGATACGGAGACAGTAGACTTCATACCGGCAGCAGAGCTGACAATTACTTTTGTATGCTACCATTATCCAAGAACCATGCTTCAGAAATTGCACAGAGATCGGCAGATAACAGTCGAAAACATGGAAAGCGGTATTTATTACCTTATGGGAGATGCAATTCCGATCCAGCTTATCATTGTTCCAAGATTATCTAAAACGAATAACTACTGGCTGAATAATCTTCGTAATGATTTAAAGTCAGGCGGCGAGATCAGAAATTTTATAGAGAAATATGGTGAAAATAAAAACTCAAAGTTATACCAGGCGCTGGCAGATACGATCATGCGCGCAAACTGGCAGGAATTAAAGGAGGAACGAAAAATGTGTGAAGCATTACGTGAATTATTTGCGGATGATCTGCGCGAATCGAGGGAAGAAGGAATTATGGAGGGCAGGAATGTTGGAAAACGCGAAGGAAAACTTGAGGGAAAACGCGAAGGCGAAGCTTCAAAAGTCATAGAAATAGTAATTAAAAAATATAAAAAAGGCTGCTCTGTAAAAGAAACAGCAGATATGCTGGAAGAACCCCAAACGTTAATCAAACAAATCTATGATGTGATCGGACAGTGTGCACCTGATTATAATGTAGAGGCAATTTATAAGATACTTCTGGATAAAACTATATAATGTGTAACATCCGCAAGCTGGAACAAGACCGGAAGATGGAAGTGAGATCAAAAATACAGTAAAAACAAAAACTCAAAGCTATATCAGGCACTCGCAGATGCCGTCATGCGTGCAAACTGGGAGAAATTGAAGGAGGGATCGAATATGTGTGAAGCATTAAAAGAATTGTTTGCGGACGACCTGCGTGAATCAAGGGAACAGGGCATCATCGAAGGCAGGATCGAGGGCAGGAATGCCGGCAGGATTGAGGGTAGAATCGAAGGCAGATGTGATATTACCTGTAATTCCTATTCTTGCGCATAGAGGCTTGTTTGGGATGGTGGAAAATGGTTGGAAGTTTATCTGGGTTGCAGCTATAATGATTTTATTACCATTTGTTTCATCATTGGTGGGAATTATTCTTGGAAGCATACAATTAAAGAAAACATCTACAAAGCCTGTAAAGATTGGGGTGTTGCTTTCATGCACGGGGTTAGTGCTGCATTTACTCTTTCGATTTGTTTTTAAGTTTTAGAATCCCAGCTCCATAGCTCACGAAGAAAATAATATTTGTTTATACCGTTTTTCTTTCATTTACGTTACGAAAGACTTGTGAGAGGACGCTTATACATACCCAATCAACGTTATGAATTGCACCACAGAATCTGCAATTTACGTTATGGAACTCTCGGAGTTTCATCTTTGGGTTCTGCCGCTCGTAACCTGGATTGACGGATTTCCACAACCTGAATATTGCATGCTACACAGCCTTGGCATCAAGGATTGTGGTACACATCGGACAGATTTTTTTTGCGTTAAATTAGAAAAAGTAAAGTATGTCGGTAGGAATTCTATGCGATCGAGTATGGAAAGGCTATTGCGTTACAAACAGGAAAGGAGGAACAAAGTTACATGAAGAAAAAAGCATTCAAGGCAGCATTGCCCTACACATTGCCAATCTGTGTAGGATTCTTATTTTTAGGAATGTCTTATGGATTTCTGATGCGGAGCATGGGATCTCCATGTTGGATAAATATCAAAATGTCGGATGGAAAAAGTTTTATCTGATTTATGGAATGTGTGATGAAACCTTTTCCGTAAATTGTACGACAGAAGTACCAGAGGGTGTGGATAAAGGATGGTTTATGTTTTTTGTGACGCTTTTGAACCAGATTTACTGGGTGGGAGGTGCAACCGCAGGGGCACTGCTTGGCACAATGGTGACACGGTTTCTGCCGTTTTTAATTTTCCCGGAAGGAAAAGAACCACCGGAATTTATCCAATATCTGGGTAAGGTACTGCCTTATGCAGTCATCGGTCTACTGGTCATTTATTGTCTGAAAGATGTACCGGGAAGCGGAACATATGGAATACCGGAATTTTTGGCGATTGCATTTATCGTACTCCTTCACAGATGGAAAAAGAGCATATTGCTCAGTATCGGCGGTGGAACTGTATTTTATATGCTGCTGGTGCAGTTTGTATTTTGCAAGTAACACAATAAAAGTGAGACAAAATCTGGTTGCTAAACCAGATGAAAGTGATATACTGAATGCATAGGGAAAAGAAACCGTGTGGAATTACAGTTTTGTTTTCACACGGTTTTTTATCAGACACAGGTTAGATACAACTAACACAAGCAGCAATGTATTGATATGGAAGCAGGAAAGTACATGAAAGAAAAAGTGAATGTGACAGGTGTGCCGGAAACGATGGTACAGACTTTGTATGCAAGAGCAAAAGAAACAAAAAAGAAAAATGCCAAAATCAGGGATGAGATTGCAGTAGAACTTGTGAAAAAGCTGGACTATGACTTTTCCAAAGCAGATAAGGATAAAGCCATGAGCTGTGGCGTGATCGCGAGAACGATCGTATTAGACCGGATGGTTCGGCAATATCTGGAGAAGCATGAAAATACAGTTGTTGTAAATATTGCATGTGGACTGGATACCAGATGTTACCGGATGAAGGAAAAATATCTGAGATGGTACAACGTGGATCTGCCGGAGACTATGAAGATAAGGCGGCAGTTTCTTCCAGAAACAGGTCCGATATATCAGATTGCAAAGTCTGCAATGGATGATTCCTACGTGGACGATATCGATTATCATGGAGAAAATGTTCTGGTGATAATGGAAGGACTTACGATGTATTTGTGTGAGAAGGACATCAGAAAGATATTTTCTATTATTGAAAAATCATTTCAGAAAGTAACCGTAATGGTCGAAACCATGTCACCATTTGTTGTGAAACATGTGAAGGAACAATCCATAGAGGGAAGCAATGCAAAATTCACATGGGGTGTTAAGAACGGAACAGAATTACAAAAGATTGTACCGAATTTTTCTATCCTGCAGGAAGTCAGTCTGGTTGAGGGAATGAAAGAACTTATGCCGATTTATCATGTGATAGGAAAGATTCCGATCGTTCGGAATATCTCAAACAAAATAATAGTTTTAGAGAAACGTGGCTGATAATAAGGAGATGATGCAGATGAAAAAAAGACATTTTGATGTGGAAACAGATGGATTTTATGGTGCATATTGGAAATGCAAAACAGGCTCAGGCTGTGCAATGATCGCCATGATCGGAGATGACTCGGAGGATTATCTGGCGCGTACATCTGTGAAATGGCTGCATAAACTCGGTGTGAATGTGATGACGATGTCACCCGGAAAAAAGGATTATGGACATCATAATTATCCGCTGGAACGCATAGAGAAAGCAATCAATTGGTTAAAAGTACACGGTAATCAGAAAATAGGAATTGTCGGGGCATCTACTACAGGAACACTTGCATTGACTTCCGCTTCTTATTTTGAAGATATTACATTGACGATCGGTCTGACACCAAGTGACTTTATCTGGCAGGGATTTATGCAGGGCAAAAAAGATGGCTGTAAGGAATGGCCAATCGAGGAAGAATCTCTTTTTTCATATAAAGGAGAACCGCTTCCGTACATGCCGTTCTGCTACAAACATCCGGACTACTGGCATGTGATTGAAAAAGAAACAAAACGGACCGGTGATATGATCAATTCAAGAAAACTGTTTGATGATTTGGAAAAGGCTCATCCAATCACAGAAGACGAGATGATCAAGATTGAAAAAATCAATGGAACCCATTTCGTTTTTCCAGAGAGCATGCTAAAGACAATGCTCCCGGTTGGTTCCGGACTTTTTGTGAAACTGGCATTTCAGGCAGCAAGAAAATATCCGCAAGAATGCCGCAGTACACGTCTGGATATTGACCGCCGGGTGAGAAATGTGGTTGCAGAATGGAAGAGTGCAGAAAGAGACTAACACAAGTTTTGACCGCTTATTTGAAATTGAAAAAGAAGCCAGATTTCTAGGAGAAGATTGATTTATGCTACAGACGTGATTGGAGGAAGAAAGAATGAAAAACGAAGAATACAAAAAATTGTCAATCAGCGAATTTACAAAAGCAGCAGGAAGATATGAAAGCAACCATGCTGGTATTTACGAAATGTGTAAGAAGGATTATCCGGATATTCTGGAAGAATTAGAAAAAGAGCCATTTAATGATTTATTGGATGCAGGATGCGGACCTGCTCCAATGATTTCTTTATTATCAGAAAAATATCCGGACCGGCATTATATAGGGCTGGATCTGACTCCGGCCATGATCGAACAAGCAAAAAAGAAAAATATTCCAAATGCAACATTTGTTGTGGGAGACTGTGAAAACTTTCCTTTTGAAAACGATTCATTTGACGCAATTATTTGTTCTATGAGTTTCCATCATTATCCGAATCCACAGGCGTTTTTTGACAGTGTGAAGAGATGTCTTCGTCCAAATGGAAGATTGATACTGAGGGATGTGACCAGTGATAATAAAATATTGATATGGCTGATGAATACACTGGAAATGCCTCTGGCAAATATATGTGGGCACGGTGATGTCCGGGTTCCAACAAGAGATGTGGTCATGGAATGCAGCAGAAAAGCAGGACTAAAAGTGGAAAAATTTGAAATCCGTAAAGGTATGAGGATGCATTGCGTTGTGAGAAAAGCCTAAAGGAGGTCAGATATGAAATTTTATGAAAGTGGAGATAATCGTAAACCAGTGATATTTTTATTTCCCGGCACCTGCTGTCTGTATAGCAGTTTTGATCATGTACTGGATGGGTTACATTCTTATTTTTACACGGTAACAGTTTCTTATGATGGATTTGATCCAAACGAGAAAACGGAATTTTATTCGATGGAAGATGAATGTGAAAAAATTGAGCAGAAAATCAGGAAAAAGTATGGTGGGAGAATATATCTTGTGGCTAAAATTCAGTCATCCATGGTAGTGCCTTTTATGTATAAAATGGTACATACAGGTACTCTTCCAAAATTTATGCAGAAAAAGCTGGATAAGACAGACGGTGGCAAAAAAGAATTATATAATGGATTTTTTAATATGTTTGGAATCGGTAAGGGAGGAAGTCCATGGATTACGAAACAGAGTATTTATAATCAGTTCTATTCTGATCTGGTTACGAAAGTCCAACATGGAATTGATGTGCCTGGAACAACGATCCATGTGTTTTACGCAACCAAGATGGGTGAAAAATACGAAAAGAGATATTGTACGTATTTCAAAAATCCGGATATCCGGAAGCACAATATGCAGCATGAAGAACTGTTTTGCTGTCATAGTGCAGAGTGGGTGGAAGAAGTAAGAAAAGCAGTGGAATTGCTATAAAGAAAAATTAATCTGAATAATATGATAAGCAGGATGAAGTAAGTGAGAAAAAAAAGTCCAATAAGACAGCGTGCATATCATTGACAATTATCAGTAGAAACGCATAATATAACAGTGTGATATAACACTGTTATATTTTTGCAAACACAGGAGGATGGAACCATATGTCAGTTAAAGCAGAGAAAACCAGGGAAAAAATACTGGACACAGCACTCAGACATTTTTTGAAGGATGGATTCAGTGGAGCATCTTTAAGGAATATTGTGAAAAATGCAGGACTTACAACAGGGGCATTTTATAAGTACTATCCGACAAAGGAAATGCTCTTTGATGCATTGACGGATCCCTATATGGAACATATTTATCAGATTTATGACCAGATCGTTGAGGCGTTTGAAAAGCTTTCGGCCAGTGATCAGACAAGGAATATGTCGGATACATCCAGTGATGGGATGGAGCAGATGGTTGATTATATCTATGATCATTATGATAATTTCAGATTATTGCTGAAATGCGGAGACAGTGGAAAATTTGAGTTATTCATACACAATATGGTGGAGCGGGAAATGAAGTCCAGTCGGAAATATATGGAAAAAATGAAGGAGACCGGTGTAAAAATACCGGTTGTAGAGGAAAGTCTTATGCATATGATCTATACAGGATTTTTCTCATCAGTATTTCAGATTATTGAGCATGATATAGATAAAGAAACAGCAAAGAAAAATGTAAATCAATTAAGAGAATTTCAAACTGGTGGCTGGGAGCGATTGTGGAATATTGAATTTCCGGTATAACTGATGCAGGAATTTTGAATAGGTTATACGTGCTGTGGGTTCAGGATTCCTGAAAGAGGTTTAGATTAGGTTATAACATCAGGTGGCTAATGCCAGTAAGCCACCTATTTTATTGTTAGGGCAAGGTCCTGTTTCCAGGATGGAGTTTTTCGTGTTCCGAAAAATGGAATGCTGGAAACAAATAAACCACTTGCTATGCGAGTGGTTGGAAATGCTTTAGCTTACAGAAAAAACCTCCAATGCTATAATAATGCAGGTTCGCCAACCGCATTACAAGCAGAGGGGTATCCATATGGATATAAATAGTTTAGCACACACGAAATGGAATTGTAAGTATCACATTGTATTTGCACCAAAGTATCGCAGAAAAATAATATATGGACAGTTAAAACGTGATATAGCTAATATATTAAGCATGTTATGTAAAAGAAAAGGTGTAAAAATTGTCGAAGCAGAAGTATGCCCGGATCACATACATATGTTAGTAGAGATTCCACCAAGCATAAGTGTGTCAAGTTTTGTAGGGTATTTAAAAGGAAAAGTACGCTAATGATATTTGAAAGACATGCGAATTTAAAATATAAGTATGGAAACAGGCATTTCTGGTGCAGAGGATATTACGTAGATACAGTAGGCAAAAATGCAAAGAAAATACAGGAATATATTCAAAATCAGTTAAAAGAAGATTTGGAATATGATCAAATGACTCTGAAAGAGTATATTGACCCGTTCACGGGTGAGCCAGTAAAAACAAACAGATAGAATAAGCCCAAGGGGCTTAGTAGGTAAATGACGTTGCGGCTGGCGAACCATTCGATGAGTCTTTAGACTCCAGAGCCGGTAATAAGCCCTTATAGGGCGTGAGCAAACCACCGGCTAAGCCGGTGGTTATGATTCTAAAATAGCCCATTATATTTCGGGAGAGGATAATCAAGGACATAGGTACGGCAAAGGTCAATAAATGCTCTGGCAGAGACGGTCAAAAACTTATCTTTATGGTAAATGATATGAAAGCTACGCCGAAAGTCCAATTCATCCACGCCGATGGTCACGACCAGTCCACGTTCCAGCGGTCCTTGAATCATCCTATGAGGCAGTACCGCAATGCCCAAACCATTGACTACTGCATTGACAAGGGCGGTTGTACTCATGGCTTCCCAAATCGGCATGACCGTAAAACCTGCCTTTCTTGTCTCTCGATCAAAAATCTCCCTTGTGCCACTACCGGCTTCACGGAGTAGGAATCGTTGCTTCTTAAATTCTTGTAGCGACAAGTGCTGCCCCTGCTGAAAGCCCTCTTTAGGGGAAGCTATAATACTTAGCCTATCTTCCATATATTCCTCCGAGTACATTACCGGATTATGCGGGGTTCCCTCTATCAGTGCGAAGTCCAGCCGGTTTTCCATCAAATCCTGTTCCAGCTTTTCGGACGGGGCAACGATTACCTGCACCTCTGTGCTGGGATAACGATGATAAAAGGCTTTTACATAGCTAGGCAGAAACTGTGAGCCAATGGTAATGCTCGAACCTACACGCAATAAGCCTGCTGAATCCCAATTCCGCATTTCCCGTTCCATATCATCAAACTGGGCGCAGATTCGGGTGGCATATTGTAAAAAATTCTGCCCGACAGGAGTAATCTGCAATCGCCTGCCGATTCGGTCAAACAGGACTACGCCATAGTATTGCTCTAATTCTTTGATGGCAAGGCTTACCGCAGGCTGTGTCATGTTCATGTTCTGGGCTGCCCTTGTGGTATTATAGTTTGCACTGCAAATGGCACAAAATATCTTCATGTGTCGAAGTGTCATTGACAAACCCTCCTTATACAAAAAAGCATATAGTTTTAATTTAATTATATTATTTTCCTTATCGAAAAGCAAGTGGTATTCTGTACTGGAAAGGGGTGATTTTATTTGAAACATGTGAGTAGGGCTACTTATTCAAAATTATTTTGGTCGGTATTCAAGTTGAGTGCCTGTACATTTGGCGGCGGGTTTGTGATTGTACCGCTGATGAGAAAGCGGTTTGTAGAGGAGTTAGGGTGGATTGAGGAACAGGAGATGTTGGATATGACAGCGATTGCCCAGTCCTCTCCGGGAGCCATAGCGGTAAACGCCGCTATTTTAGTGGGCTATCATGTGGCGGGGATTTCGGGGGCATTATTGACAGTTCTTGGAACAGTAATCCCGCCCATGATTATCATTTCTGTAATTTCCATGTTTTATCAGGCATTCCGTGATAATCCGGTGGTAAATCTGGTCATGGCAGGGATGCTCTGTGGTGTGGCAGCAGTGATATTTGATGTTGTAATCGACATGACAAAAACGATATTTGAAAAGAAAAAGATTTTACCTGTCCTCGTCCTTATAGGGGCATTTATAGCAGTACGATTTTTCTCTGTCAATATCCTGCTGGTAATTCTGGTATGTGGGATTATCGGAATCTTAGAAACATGGCAAAGAGAAAAAACAAACCGGGAGGCGATGGGGAAATGATTTATTTAGAATTATTCTGGAGCTATTTTCAAATTGGTCTGTTCAGTATTGGCGGCGGCTATGCGGCTATGCCGCTGATTGAGCAGCAAGTTGTAAAGTTGCACCCGTGGTTGACACCGGTTCAGTTTGCTGACATCGTTACCATTGCGGAAATGACACCTGGTCCCATTGCCATCAATTCCGCAACCTTTGTGGGAACGATGGTTGCGGGAGTGCCTGGTGCAATTGTTGCGACATTGGGATGTATCGTACCCTCCTGCATGATTGTCATGACGCTGGCTTATCTTTACTATCGTTTCCGGGGACTGAGTATCATACAAGGAGTTCTTGCAGGGCTTCGCCCTGCAGTAATTGCTATGATTGCTTCTGCTGGAATTAACCTTTTCTTGACTGCTGTATATGGAAAATCAGGTGTTCCTGATGATATTTGGAACTTTCAGCCATTGGCGCTTCTTATATTCCTCGGTGCTTTCCTTGTCCTGCGCCGATGGAAAGTCAACCCGATTAAAGTCATGGCAGGTGCAGGTGCTGCTGGCTTTATCCTATTTTCCTTATTCTGATATGGAGGTGGTAAAATGCAATACCTTATGAAATCAGGTGAATTATTTTTAACAGATTCTGGGAAGCTCTTGATCCAGATAAAAAGCTCGTTTTTGGGTGTGAAGAAGACAATTTATAAGAAAGACAGTGGACAATCTTATCAGACAGATATTATGACCACTGATATTTCAAATGGAAAAAAAGGAGATGTGCGTTATCGAACTTATATCATGACAGATAGCGAAAGTGTTGTCCTGATGGAAGCACACCCGGCATATGCGAAAGAGGATGACCCGGATGTGGTAGGATGGTCAATCTGCCGTGTTCCTAAAGTAGACCATGCAGACATTTTAATTTGTGGAACAAAATATCTTTTGACTATGCACAACAGTCAAAATTACTCTCTCAAAGACGAACAGGAAAATACGAAATTACAAATCATGCACTGTGGAATCGCAGGCGGATGGACAATGGATGCCAATGAGTGTTTTTCACCAGAAATTCTGGGTGGTCTCTTTATTTTCTGTCGCTACATGGAGCAGGAAAATGAATTTATTGTAGTTTAAGTAGGGTTTCGGTATGAAGTATGTAGTCGAGAATTTATTTGGTATTGACGGTTGGAATATTGCATGGTATGGAGTGATTATCGCCTGTGGAATGATTTTAGGTGTGATCTTAGCTTCTGTCCGGGCAAGGCAGGACGGATTGAAAAGCGATATGCTTTTAGACTTCATGCTTTTTGCAACCCCAATTTCAATTCTCTGTGCCAGAGCATATTATGTTATTTTTGAATGGGAATCTTATGCGGATAACCTCTGGTCTGCTTTTAAAATCTGGGAAGGAGGGCTTGCAATCTATGGCGGTGTGATTGGCGGTCTGCTGACGGCAATTTTCTTTTGTCGGTATCATCATTTCCCGCTGATGCGTTTTCTGGATTTGGTTATTCCCAGCTTGGTGCTTGGACAGGCGATTGGACGCTGGGGAAACTTTGTCAATCAGGAGGCATTTGGAAATGTGGTGTCTGATGTTACCATGCAATTTTTTCCGTATGCTGTATATATTGAGAAATTGCAGGAATGGCATCAAGCCACGTTCTTTTATGAAAGTGCATGGAATATATGTCTGCTCATAGCTATGTTGTTGGTCAGCCGAAAAAAAGCAAAAACAGGCATAATGGTATGTATGTACTTCTGTTTTTACGGTCTTGGGCGTTTTCTCATTGAGGGATTGAGAACCGATAGCCTATACCTGTTCCCCGGTCTGCGAGTATCACAGCTTTTGTCGTTAGTGCTGATGTGTGTGGGCATTTTTCTGTGGTTTTGGGGTGTGCGAAAAGATAAATTTACAACAGAATACCGTGGAAAATATCGTTTGTCATAACAATTTTTAACCTCTCAGGTGGATTAGCACTTTGGAGGTTATTTTTTTGCCTTTTTTCAATTCATCACTTGACTTTATGGCAAAGAATTGATGTGCCTGGAACAACGATCCATGTGTTTTACGCAACCAAGATGGGAGAAAAATACGAAAAGAGATATTGTGCTTATTTCAAAAATCCGGATATCCGAAAGCACAATATGCAGCATGAAGAACTGTTTTGCTGTCATAGTGCAGAGTGGGTGGAAGAAGTAAGAAAAGCAGTGAAATTGCCTGATGAAATATGACGAATTTCATTTTTATCAGGCTTCCATTCTTTTATAACGCAGAAATATTTTATAAAATGAGCAGAATTGTACTTTTTCTGGTTAAAATAGTGCAAGTTTTTCAGGGGAAAATAATATAAAATAGATTGGATAAGTATGAACAGAAAAAGGAGATAACTTAAGATGAAACAGCTCACAAGACTTTTTATCCCAATCTGTCTGGAAACACTATTTTATATGCTGTCCGGTATGGTTGACACTCTGATGTTATCCGCAGTTGGAGACTATGCAGTCGGGGCAGTGGGAACGGCAAACAGTTATATTGGAATTTTTATCATAATGTTTTCTATCATATCTTCCGGCATGGTTTCGGTCATGACGCAGAATATTGGCGCAGGCAGACCGGGAGTTGCCTATCAGGCAAGGCAGCTTGGGTTATTATTTAATGCTGTTGCAGGCGTGCTTATGGCAGTATTTTTATTTTCGGGAGCAGGAGCGATCCTTCGTATGGTAGGAATTGCGGATGCATTGTATGAACCGGCGTTGATTTATCTTAAAATTGTCGGGGGTGGGTGTATATTAAATGCGGTCATTCCTATCTTTTCAAGCTATCTGCGCGCATTCGGATATACAAAGCAGCCATTATATGCCACGATCGTTGGAAATATCGCAAATTTTGTGATGAATGCAGTATTTCTTTTTGTATTGCACAAAGGTGTTGCAGGTGTCGCCACAGCAACTGTGATCTCCAAGATCCTGAACCTGTGTATTGTACTGTATTTTTCACATAAGCTGATCTCTGCAAAAAACAGTACAGAGAGGATCGCAAATAAGACAGTCTTAGGGCAGATCGTGAAAGTCGGACTTCCATCTGCATGTGAGACGGCACTCTATAATGTTGCAATGATGCTTGTCATCCGTTTCCTGAACCAGATGGATGCAGAAGGGCTGAATGTGACAGCCAGATCTTATACGGCAACGATCAGTAATTTTTCCTATTGTGTCGGTGCAGCACTGGCACAGGCAAATGCGATCATGACAGGCTGGCACATCGGTGCTGGGGAAATCGAAGAGTGTGACAGAGGGACAAAGAGGGCAGCATTTGTCGGAGTATGTGTGGCAGTCTGCATGGAGACAGCAATTGTGCTTGGTTCCGGGTTTATTATGCCACTCTTTACAGACAACCCGGAAATGACTGCGCTGGTCCGCAAGCTGCTGGCAATCGACATTGTACTTGAGATTGGACGCGTGACGAATCTTGTGTTTGGACAAGCCTTAAAAACAAGCGGAGATGCAGTGTTCCCGGCAGTGATCGCAGCCGTTTTCATGTTTGTCTTTGCGGTGGGAGGCACATGGCTGTTTGGAATTTCCATGGGGCTTATGGCTGTGGGAGCGTATATCGGTCTTGCAAGTGATGAGTGTGTGCGGGCTGTCGGCATGGTATGGCGCTGGAAAACCGGGAAGTGGAGAACAAAGAAGCTTGTGTGAGCAGGAAGAATATCAGCAGAAAACAAAAAATCAGCTTAGGGAGATACATATTTATGTGAATGTAGTCCACTTTCACAAAATCTTCACAAAAAATTAGCACTCTACTCTTGACAGTGCTAACAAACGGGTGTATAACATAGTCAGAACAAAGGAAGAGAACAAAAGAAGAACCAAGAGATCAGAAAAGATTTCAGAAGTAAAAGTTCTGTGAGTTCTCCGAACATCCCAGTTCCAAAGAAACAAGGTAATAAAGCATGAGATATCCACGAGAAAGCGGATACCGTAGAAAAAGGAGAGATGACTTATGTTGATGCCTAGTATTTTTGGAGAAGATTTATTTGAAGATTTGTTTGATTTACCATTCTATGATGACAGTAAGGTTGAGAAGAAATTGTATGGCAGACATGCAAAGAATCTTATGAAAACAGATATCAAGGAAATGGACAACGGCTATGAGCTGATTATCGATCTGCCTGGATTCAAGAAAGATGAGATCAAGGTATCGTTAGACAATGGATATTTGTCCATCGCCGCTGCAAAAGGTCTTGATCAGGATGAGCAGGAGAAAGATACCGGCAAGTACATCCGAAGAGAACGTTATGCAGGTTCCTGCGAGCGTAGTTTCTATGTTGGTGAAGATATAACAGAGGAAGATATCAAGGGCGAGTTCAAACATGGTATCTTAAAACTGTTTGTTCCAAAGAAAGAAGCAAAGGCAGCAGTACCGGAACGTAAATTCATCGCAATTGAAGGATAATTATTTTGTACAGAAAGTAACCTACAGACCGAAAAGCCTATAGGCATTGGAAAGGAAGGATACATTATGGCAGACAAAAATCCAAAACATATGTTAAAGAAAAAACAGGTAAAAGCAAAAGATAAGAAAAAACATATTTATGAATAAACAGTCAGAAATGAATGGAAGGCATCGCACTTTGGTGTGATGCCTTTCTTGTTTTGCAGGGAAAAGGAGGACAAAATGAGAGAAAAACAGAAACAGCCAGCATCATTTCAGCCGGACAGGATTTTGTCCTATTTTAAAGCAGAATGGCAAGTACTTCTGGCGGTGACAATATCCGGTCTGATCTATAATGTAGGACTGCTTGCAGGACCGTGGTTCGAAGGAAAAATGACCGGCTGTCTTGTGGACATTTTAAGAGGTGCCGGACAGTTTGGCGATATGCTGATTCTTGTGTTAAGCTATGTGGCAGTGATCGTGATCGTGCAGAGTTCGAGATATATCAAGCGTTTTTATGTCCGCCGTTTTGCCAATAATGTAAACCGCAGGATGAAGGAAATCCTCTATGGAAGACTTGTCAGAAAAAGCAGGGCGAGCCTTAAGGAAGAGGGCGAAGGCAATGTCATGACGAAAGCGATCCTCGACGTTGATGACTGTGTGGAGGGAATGCGGAAATTTACGACGGAAATTTTTGATACAGGTGTGGCACTGGCAGCCTATGCCGGAATGCTTTTGTGGTATGACTGGCGGCTGGCGCTCTTATGTATGCTGTTTCCGCCAATCTCTTACATGACCGCAGAAAAAATGAAAAAAATGATCCAGAGAACCGGGGCTGCCTACAAGGAACAGTCCGGCGCGCTGAGCGCAGCGACGTTAGACCGGGCAGAAAATGCAATCACATACCGTGTTTTCGGGCGTGAAAAAGAAAGACAGAATGCATATGAAGAAAATTTGTCTGCGTATGAAAAATCAGCCGTGAGAGCAAACATCTGGAACACGGCAATGCCACCGGTGTATCGCGTCATCTCCATGGCAGGTGTGCTGTTCATTTTGTATTTCGGACAGAAAAATATATTGGGAACCGGCTGGCGTGCATGGGGCATTGCGGCGTTTACCACATTTTTGTCGTGCTTTGTGAAACTTTCCGTGAAGTCGTCAAGCGCTGCGAAGCTGTTCAATGCGGTACATAAAGCACAGGTTTCATGGAACCGTATCAAACCACTTCTGACACGAAAAGATGAGAGAACTGTGATCGAAGATCAGACAGCAGAAAATCATGCCAGGGAGTGTAGGGAAAAAAACGACACAGTCCCAGCAGGCAAAACAGAGACAACAGTGCAAAAAATACAGATCAGTCATCTGAATTTTGCTTATCCGGATGGAAAGAAAATTTTAGACGACATTTGTCTTTCCGCAGAGAAAGGACAGATCATCGGTATTACCGGGGCGGTCGCATGTGGCAAGTCAACGCTTGGAAAAGTATTTTTGTGTGAATATCCTTATGAGGGACAGATTCTTGTGGACGGCACAGATTTGCAGGCTATGGACGAGGCAGACCGCACGAAGAGGATCGGTTATCTTGGACATGATCCGGAGTTGTTTTTTGACAGTGTGGAAAATAATATTTTGCTCGGTGAGAAAAAAGAGGCAGACGATTACTTAAAGGCAGTGTGCATGGAACAGGAAGTTGCAGAGATGGAGGATGGAAAACAGACCGCGGTTGGAAATGGCGGAGTGCGTCTCTCCGGCGGTCAGGCAAAGCGTCTCGCACTTGCAAGGACACTCTGCCACAAAAAGCCTGTTCTGATTCTGGATGATCCTTTTTCGGCATTGGACAAAAACACGGAAAAACAGATTTTTGCCAATTTGAAACAGCAGACGAAAGACAATATTGTTTTCTTAATTTCTCACCGTTTATATCTGTTTCCTCAGATGAATCAGGTCATCTGGATGGAAGATGGAAAGGCGGTGGCCGGTACACATGAAGAAATTCTGGAAAAGATACCGGAGTACCGCAGTCTGTATGAGACACAGAGCGATGAAAGAGAGAATGCGAAAGTGGAAACGGAAAATAGAAAAACAGTTTCTGAACATACAGAGGAAAGGAGGAGTGGCAGATGAAACAGAAAAGACAGGTAAAAAGTGTGATCCTGGAAACAATCAAAAAACAGAAAATGCTGTCTGCCGGAATCCTGACCGCAGTGATCGGAGCAGTTGTGGCAGCGCTGATTTCTCCGCTGATCCTTGCAAAAATCATTGATACAGTGACAGCCGGTAATGAGGCGGCGTTTTCTGTGATCCTTCTCTATTTTGTCCTGCTCGCACTTACCGGAATATTGGAAGCTGCGAGGGAAGGACTCCTGACGGTGTTTGGTCAGAAAATCACACATGCACTAAGAAGCAGCCTGATGGATAAATTTGTAAGTCTGACGGCAGACAGCGTGAATAAGCAGGAGCCGGGAACACTGGTGTCACGGTTTGTCGGGGATGTTGACACGGTGGAAAATCTGTTTACCTCCGGGATTATCAGTATGTTTGCGGATGTATGTAAGATTATCAGTATCCTTGTCGTGATCTGGTTTCAAAACCGTGGACTGACGCTGGTATTGCTGGTGTTGCTGCCGTTTTTATTCTGGTTTACCAGACATGTCCAGAAAAATATGCTGGCGGCGCAGATTGAAAACCGAAAGGCTGTCGGACGGGCATCCGGTCATGTGCCGGAGACGCTTCACAATATCCGCACAATCCATTGTCTTGCAAAGGAAGCATACATGGAAGAGCGTTACGACACTTATATCGGGGAGAGTTATGCAGCGATGGAGCGCACCAATTTTTATGATGCGGTTTACTCCCCGGTGATACTGATATTGAATGCGGTGGTTGTCGCAGTTGTCATGCTGCTTTCCGCGTCCGGAAACCACACGGTACTGACCTTCTTTGGAATGTCTGCCGGAACTGCGGTTGCGGTCATCAACTATATCTCACAGATATTCTCCCCGGTGGAGAGCCTCGGAATGGAGATTCAGACGATTCAGTCTGCGATTGCCGGAATCCACAGGATCAATGAATTTTTTGCACTTGAGGAGAAGCAGATAGTGGAAAAAGACAGCGAGACAGTAGCAGAAGAATGCGTGGAACAGATGGCTGGGGGACACTCAGAAAATAAAACAGCAGATGTTCCGTTTGTCGAGTTTCGGGATGTGACCTTCGGTTATGATGAACATGTCGTTTTAAACCATTTGAATTTAAAGGTCATGGACGCGGAGCAGGTAACACTCGCAGGACGAACCGGGGCAGGAAAAAGTACGATTTTAAAACTTCTCTTAGGACTTTACGAACCGCAGGGCGGAGAGGTTTTGATCCACGGAAGACCGGCAGTGACAGTCCGGGAGGAAGAGAAACGGAAACTGTTCGGCTATGTAGAACAGATCTTCCACATGGTTCCGGGAACGGTGCGCGATCAGATCACGCTGTATGATGAAACCATTCCGGCAGACCGCGTAAAAGCAGTGGCAGAGCTGACCGGGTTAGACGATGTGATAGAAAGCTCTGAAAACGGATATGACACGAAATGCACGCCGGAGTTATTCTCGCAGGGACAATGGCAGCTCTTATCCATTGCAAGAGCCGCAGTGGCGGAACCACAAATGCTGCTGTTTGATGAGATCACGGCGAATCTGGATGCAGAGACGGAAAAGGCAGTGTTACTGGCGTTAAAGCGTGTAGCGAAAGACCGCACTGTCATTTCCATCTCACACAGAACTTCAGCAGAATTAGGACGTATTATTTATCTCTGATTTTTCTTCACAAAATATCCAATCAGGTAGCAGACGACAGCAACCACCATGCCATTGATGGAGGAAATCCCCCAGTTTAATACATTTAACCAGTTACAGAAGTTATAGTATAACCAGACGGATAAAATCGTTCCAACGATACCGGAGATCAGTACCATAGGCTTTTTCTTCTGATGGAAGATATTAGCAAGTCCGAGTCCGGCGGTATATAAGGCATTGTCGTTTGTAGTCCAGATATTCAGACTTTGCGAATCGGGTAAAGTTTGGAGTTGCAGTACCACCGGATACAAAAGAGCCGATGACAAGTCCGGCACCGCCGATCACCGTTAAGGAACCACTGGACACTGCCAACTATTATAGCTTGTGTTGCGTGGTTATGCAATGAAATCTTTCTGTCCCTGGCGCATTTGTTTCTGGTATTGTTTGGGAGAAACATGCAGGTATTTGGTAAACTGTTTGATAAAGTAACTTGTGGTACAGAAACCGACCGCAGATGCAATCTCCGTTACGTTCTGGGTAGTGGAGACTAACAGCTTTTCCGCTTCCCGGATGCGGATCTCATTCAGGTAATCACTGAAATTCATATGCAAAAGCCGGTTGAAACTTCTGGAAAAATAGCTGTAGCTCAAATTGCAGAGTTTTGCCATGTCCGCTGCGCTGATAGATTTTTCATAGTTGGTGATCATGTAGGTCAGGGCTGGGGAGAGCTGCTGTTTTAACTGCTGGTTTTCAAAATCTTCGAGAAGCGGTTCTTCGCCATTTGCATGCCAGTAGCGCAGCAGCCAAAGAAAAATACCGCCAATGTGATTTTTGATTGCAAGCTCGTAGCCGTATTGTTTTTCCTCAGATTCCCGGATGATCTCGTTCATAAGTCCGGGGATGGCAGAGTGTTTTGCATTTAATATGGAAGAAGAAATTACTTTTTCATAAATGCTGTTTTCGGTGATAAATGGAAGCAGATATTTTAACTCAAAGTGGCTCTGCGTCATGCCGTCGTAAATGAGTTCCGGAAGAAAACGAACCACGATATAAGAGCCGCCCTCTGATGAGAGCGCGTCGATCTGGTGCACTTCCCTGGAATTGATCAGTACAAAATCCCCTGCCGCAAATTCGTGGTAAATTCCGTTTAAATAAATACGGAAATGACCGGAAAGTGCATAGAGCATTTCAATATAATAATGAAAATGAGCGAAAAATACATTGCCCGGTTTCTCTGCTTTTTCAATATGACAGAGATACTGGCAGGCGATGCCGTCAATATATTGTTTTCTTTCCTCCGGATAATCCATAGAAAACCTCCAATGACAAAATTGTTATATTTTTGAATAGAAAAATTATAGCATGGAAGAGAAGATTTTACTAGAATATGTGATGTGAAAGAAAACATTTTAAAATAAAAATAGAAACGTATTTGGAGGAAGCAGATGAGTATGAGTACAATCGGAGTACCATTGGAAGGATTTGGAGTATATTGCAGGGCGGCAGCCGCAGAGGGAGCCGTTTTATTGAAAAATGAAGGTCACATGTTCCCGTTGAAAAAAGAAGAGATGGTGTCTGTGTTTGGCAGGTGCCAGTTTGAGACTTACCGCAGCGGGACTGGTTCCGGCGGAGCTGTCAACGTGCCTTATGCGGTGAATATTTATGATGGAATGAGAGAGAGCGGCAGCTTTACTTTGAATGAGGAGCTGGCAGACATTTACAGAGCGTGGTTAAAAGACCACCCATTTGACAACGGCGGTGGCGGCTGGGCAGCAGAGCCGTGGCACCAGAAAGAGATGGTGATCACAGAGGAGATTGCGGCAGCCGCAGCAGAAAAATCAGAGAAAGCGATTTTTATTATCGGACGTACTGCAGGCGAAGATAAGGATTATGCAAATGAGGCGGGCAGTTACCTTCTAACGCCGGAAGAACTTGAAAATCTGAAGGTTCTGACAGCGCATTTTGAACAGGTCGCAGTGCTTTTGAACGTGTCGAATATCATAGATATGAGCTGGCTTAAGAATCCTGTATACAAGGATCATATCCGTTCCGTGCTCTATATCTGGCAGGGCGGCATGGAGAGTGGAAATGCAGTTGCGGATGTTTTGAGTGGAAAAGTGTCTCCAAGTGGAAAACTGACGGACACGATCGCATGTTCACTGGCAGATTATCCGGCGGCGAACGATTTCGGAGACACTGTGCGCAATTTTTACACCGAAGATATCTATGTGGGATACCGCTATTTTGAGACATTCTGCCCGGAAAAAGTCATGTATGAGTTCGGTTTTGGACTTTCCTATTCGAAGTTTGACATTGAAATTTTAAAAGCAGAGACGGTTACAGAAGAATCCGAAGTCGGAGGTGCCTGGGGCAGTCACGGAGTATCAATTGATAATGGAACATGTGCAGGAAAAGAAGTGCAGATTACCACCTGTGTGAAAAATGCAGGAGACTGCAGGGGAAAAGAGGTCGTACAGGTCTATGTGCAGGCACCGCAGGGAAAACTTGGAAAACCGGCGAGAGAATTAAAAGCATTTGCAAAGACAAAGGAGCTGGCTCCGGGAGAAAAACAGGAAATGACACTGCACATTCCGGTAAAAAATCTTGCTTCATATGATGATTCCGGTGTGACAGGCCACAAGTCCTGCTATGTATCAGAGGCAGGTGCTTATGTATTCCATGTGGGAAATAGTGTGCGGAATACGAAAATCGCAGATGTCGATGGAAAAGGAGCATATATCGTAAAAGAGCTTTGTGTGACGGAAGCCCTGCAGGAAGCACTCGCACCGACAGAAGCATTTGAGCGCATCCGTCCGGGACAGAGCCGGGAGGATGGAAGCTATCAGCAGGAAAAGGAGGCAGTGCCGCAGCAGACCATCCGGTTACAGGAACGGATTGAGGCGCATTTACCGGAGCAGCTTGCAATCACCGGAGACAAAGGAATCCGTTTTTCGGATGTTGCAGAGGGAAAAGCAGATTTGGATACATTTATCGCGCAATTGACCAAAGAGGAACTTGCCACGATCGTGCGCGGGGAAGGAATGAGCAGCCCGAAAGTAACACCGGGTACGGCATCCACATTTGGAGGTGTCAGCGACCGCCTGTATGAATATGGAATCCCGGCTGCCTGCTGTGCAGACGGACCTTCCGGTATCCGTATGGAGAGCGGATTGAAGGCAACACAGCTTCCAATCGGAACACTGCTTGCATGTTCGTTTAACATTCCAATGATGGAAGAACTTTATGTGATGGAAGGAAAAGAGCTGGTTGCAAACGAAGTGGACACTCTGCTCGGACCTGGAATTAATATCCACCGCTATCCGTTGAACGGACGCAATTTTGAGTATTTCAGTGAAGATCCTTATGTGACCGGATGTTTTGCGGCAGCAGTGACAAGGGGAATCAAAAAAGGCGGCTCTTTTGCAACGGTGAAGCATTTTGCGGCGAACAACCAGGAGACGGCAAGACATACAGTAGATTCTGTTGTGTCAGAGCGTGCACTGCGTGAGATTTATCTGAAAGGATTTGAGATTGCAGTCAAAGAAGGGGAAGCATCTTCCATTATGACATCTTATAATCCGATCAATGGACACTGGACATCGTCCAATTATGATTTAAATACCACGATCTTAAGAGGAGAGTGGGGGTATGAAGGCATTGTCATGACCGACTGGTGGGCAAGTGTCAATGATGTTGTAAAAGGTGGTAAGCAGGATCATCATGCACTTTCTTCAATGGTGCGCTCCCAGAACGACCTTTACATGGTCGTCAACAATAACGGCGCGGAGATCAATGCCATGGGCGATGATATTTTGGAGGCACTGGACAATGGAAAGCTGACCATTGGGGAGTTGCAGCGCTCTGCAAAAAATATCTGTCGGTTTATTTTAAATGCTCCGGTTATGAAACGTCCGTTAAGACCGTTGGAGGAAGTGAAGGCATATGAGCCGTTGCAGGGGGCTGGATCAGAAGGGGCAAATGGGGAAAGCGATATAAGCATTGTTCCGGAAGATAAAGTGTCACAGAAAATTTATGTAAACCAGTCTGGTGTATACAATGTTGTTGTAAAATTTATTTCTCCGCAGTCAAATCTGGCACAGGCAGCCGCAAACCTCTATCTCAACGATGAATTATTCTTCACGTTGCAGACGAGCGGCACGGAAGGCAGACCGAACACGCAGAAGATTTGCCGTGTGGAATTAAAACAGGGATACTACGAGATCAAAACAGAGGTTGTGAAACCGAAGCTTGGGATGGAGTGGGTGGAGATTCGGAAATAATCAGAGGGTACCGTTCACCAGGCAGTAAATGTGAACATTCTGTTTCTACATATGTTTCGCCGTCTTTTTTGTGAACCATATAGGAGGCGAGAAGTGCCATGCCCCATGCGCCGCCTTCCCCGGCAGTTTCCATGACGGAAACCGGTGTGTTTAAAGCGGCGGCAAGGATGTTCATGCTCCCGGGGCGGACATATAAACTGTCGTTACAAAAATTGAACTGCTACGCTTCCACAAGCTGCAGATCGTACAATTTCCGGTACAGTCCGTTCTGGGCGAGAAGTTCCTGATGGGTGCCGGCTTCCTTGATCTGTCCCTGATGCATGACAATGATCTTGTCGGCATGCTGGATCGTGGAAAGTCTGTGTGCAACCATAATCGTAGTTCTGCCCTCCATGAGTTTTGCCAGAGCACTTGTGATAAGTGCCTCGGTCTCCGTGTCAATGTTGGCAGTTGCCTCGTCTAAGACAAGGATGGTCGGATCGTAAGCTAAGGTTCTTGCAAAGGAGAGTAACTGTCTTTGTCCGGCGGATAAGGTGCTTCCGCGCTCTGTGACAGGGGCATCATAGCCGCCCGGCATTTTTTCGATAAAGGAATCTGCGTGCACGATCTCTGCGGCACGTTTCACGTCCTCAATGGAAATATTCTCATTGTCCAGTGAAATATTGCTCTTAATATCCCCGGTAAAAATAAATACATCCTGCTGAACCTGCCCGATCGCAGCGCGCAGCACGTCAGTATCAATGTCTTTGATGTTTACGCCATCGATTAAGATCTCACCTTTCTGGATGTCAAAGTATCGTCCAATCAGATTTAAGATGGAAGATTTTCCGGCTCCGGTAGCACCGACAAATGCAACTTTTTCGCCCGGTTCGATGACGAAACTGATGTCTTTTAAAATATAATCGTCCTTCTCGTAGGCGAACCATACATGACGGAATTCGATGCGCCCTTTGATGTTGACTTCCACCGGGTGCGCTGGTTTTACAATATCCGGTTTCTCGTCTAAAATGGAGAAAATTTTTCCGGCGGAGGCGAGAGAGGACTGCAAGGTACCAAACTGTTCTGCAAGCTCCTGGATCGGATCAAAAAATGAGGAAATATAGGTGATAAAAATAAACAGTGTTCCGAGCGAGAGCGTCTGGTTTAACACTCCGGCACTTCCGGTTCCGATCACAAGCATCATGGCAAACACGGACACCAGATAAATGGACGGACGGAAAATCGCAAATGTCATAACCTCACGCCAGTTTGCCTTGTATAAATCTTCGGATTTCTTTTCAAACTGTGCATATTTTTCTTCTTCCCTCGCAAAAATCTGGATGAGCTTCATGCCGGAGAGGTGCTCCGATAAAAATGTGTTTAAGTCGGTAATGCGGTTTCGGGTAAGCTCGTATGCCTTCCTTGACATAAAGCGGAAAAAGAAGGTCAGCACTGTGACAAGCGGCAGCAGTGCAAAGGATACGAGAGCCATTTTGACATTAATGGAGAGCATGACAACGGCATATCCGATAATTTTTACAATGTTTTTAAAAAGTTTTACCAAAATGGTGGAGAAAAGTTCATTGACCGCTTCGGTGTCGTTGGAGACACGGGTGACAAGTTTTCCCACAGGCGTATTGTTGAAAAAGTTTAACGATAAGCTGTGAATGTGGGTAAATACCTCCTCACGCATCTGATAAATAATCTCCTGTCCCATTTTCTGCAAAATCCAGGTGTCTAATGCATTTAAGACAAATCCGGTGAGCAGAAGGAGCAGGTAGAGAGCAGCTGCTTTTAAAATGCCGGTAAAATCATAATGCCGCAGATTTTTTAAGTCGTCCCTTGTGAGAGGCGTTGTACTTTGGTTTACATAAGATGAAAGTGTGGCGGCATCTGCATTTTTTAATGCATCACATTCTTCGGATGAAAGATTTTCTGCCATATAATATTGATTATTATATAGAAGGATCTGATCGTAATTCTGTCCGTCTGCCGCTTCAAAATCTCTCGTCAGGTAAGTGTCATGGTAAGGAACAGCACCCGGCGCATCCGCAGTGGTTTCGATGTACGGTGCGTAATAGCCGTTGATATAATCATCGATCGCATCACCGATGACGATCGGGCGGTAAAGTTCTACCACGATGATAAAGAGGACGAGGACTGTCGCAGCAGTCATAACCCATTTATGCGGTTTTAAATAGGCCAGTAAACGTTTCATAGTTATGCGTCCTCCTTTCCTGTTTTTGCAGCTGGATGATCCTGTCTGATGAGCGCTTTTCCGGCTTCACCGTGGATGGCTTCTAACTGCTGTTTTTCAAACATATCGTAATAAATCCCGTGTTTTGCCATAAGGGAATCGTGATTTCCAATCTCGGCGGCAGTGCCGTCCTCTAACACCATAATGATATCTGCATTCTGGATCGTCGAGATGCGGTGCGCAATGAGAATGGTCGTCTTTCCTTCCCGGTTTTTCTTTAAATTCGTTAAAATGTGTTCCTCGGTGTCGGTATCGACAGCGGAGAGGGCGTCGTCTAAAATCAGGATTGGTGCATTTTTCATCAGTGCCCTGGCAATGGAGCTCCGCTGTTTCTGACCGCCGGATAAGGTCACACCGCGCTCACCTACAATTGTCTCATAACCGTCCGGGAACTGGACAATATTTTCATGGATGCAGGCAGCGCGTGTTGCGGACTGGATGGCTTCCATATCCTCATTTTCAGCGCCAAATGCGATATTGGATTTCAATGTGTCCGAGAACAGGAAGTTATCCTGCGGAACGTATCCGATATTTTCACGCAGTGTTTTTAAAGGAATGGTGTTAATGTCCTTTCCATCAATGAAAAGCATGCCCGGTTTCGTGTTGTAAAGGTGCAGCAGGAGATTTACCAGTGTGGATTTTCCGTTTCCGGTGCGCCCGATGATCGCAAGCGTTGTTCCAGCAGGCACATGCAGGGTGATGTCGTTTAAAGTCGGTTCGCTGTGACCGCGGTGGATGAAGGTAAGGTGATGAAAATCAATTTCGCCCTTAATGTCGTCCACATCCTTTGTTTTGTCGGTGTCTGCAATGGCAGGCTGTTCTTTGAAAATCTCCTGGATCCTTCGGATGGAGGCAGCACCCTGCGAAAACATATTGACGGAATCCCCGCAGGCTAACATCGGCCAGACAAGCATGTTAATATACTGGTTAAAAGCGACAAAGCGTCCAAGCGTGATGTCCCCGACCAGCGCAAGATAGCCGCCGTAAATGAGCGTAAGCAGCGAGGAAAGCCCGATGATGACATCCAGAAGCGGAATGACGATCGACTGGATCTTTGCAATGCTTAAGTTCTTTTCCATGGTGTTTTCGTTTTCTTTTAAAAAGTGGTAACGCTGTGCCTTCTCACGGACAAACGCCTTGATGACACGGATACCGGAAAAGCTTTCCTGCACGTAGTCGGTGAGATCGGAAACCGCCTCCTGCCTTGCAGTAAAGCGCGGACGGATGATTTTTCCATAATAAATCTCGCCAAATAAAATGAAAAGCATTGGGATGACTGCGATCAGTGTCAGCTTCACGCTGACATAATACATCATCTGGAAAATGACCATAAGGGTCATGACGGAGGCGTCAAACACACAGATGACGGCAGGTCCGATCGCCATGCGGATCGCGTTTAAGTCACTCGTAAAACGTGTCATCAGATCACCGGTCTTGTGCTCGTTGTAATATTCCACATCCATTTTTTCGAGGTGGGCAAACATATCATTGCGCAGTTCCTTCTCAATAGAGCGGGAAGCACCAAAGAGGAAGTAACGCCAGAAAAAACGGCCGACCGCAAGCAGCAGTCCAAGCAGAAAAAGGTAAAGCAGATTTAATCTGACTCCGCTCCAGTCAAGGCTGTGGGCGGTGAGTCCGTCGGTGATGACACCGGTAAGTTTCGGAATAAAAATATTGGCAAAGTCTACCACAAAAAGCGTGATGATACCAAGCGTATACTGGATTTTATGCCGTTTGATATACTGAAAGATAAATTGGAAAGCGTTCATAAATAAATCTCCCTTAATAATGTCCTGCGGTAAACGGTTTTACGGAACTACCATAAAACCGCAGAGTATCTTCTATTCTATACTTCTTAAAGCAAAGTTGCAACCTGCGAAAATAAAATGATATACACGGAAACAGAAGAGTTACTGTCTGGATCCGTAAGAAGCCGGGGAAAGAGCACATAAAAAAAGTTTTCCTGCAAAAATCCTGAAAACAGATATTTCTACAGAAAAACCTCTTTTTTATTTATACATCGCACAGATCAGATTGTATCACAGGAAACAAAATACTTAATCGCATCCGAGCAGAATGTCGACCGCATGCTGCAACTCAGGGCGATTGCGGTAGGCGTAGATGATCTCACGTTCATGATAAGTCAGGGAAGCTGCCGGATCATCGGGCTGGTCGTAACCGAAGGAGTTTAGGATGTCCGGGATTTTGTATATCTCGCACAGTAAGAGCAGTGTGTCCGCCGTCGGCTGTGCCTGTCCGCTTTCCCAGCCATAAATCGTCTTCGGTGCAACATCAATATCATGTTCCATCAGCCTGATCGATACGTCTTTCACTGAGTAATGATTTCGTTTTCTATATTCTTTTAACACCTTTGGAATTAATTCATTTCGCATAAAAATCCCCTGTTTCTGAAATTTAAAAAGTTATTATGGTTATCATATCTCACATATTTTAGACCGTCAATTAATTCTGATTATATGGGAAAATATGGTTGAAAGTCTTGAATTATAAGAATATAATGTGCGTAAGCAATGAGCGGTGCCAATCGAGAATATGTAGACCGAACATGCTTGCATGATGAGGTCTGCATATATCGGGAAGAACACATGAGAAAAGGAGTGGAGCGCATGAATAAATCCAGAGTGACAGAATATATCCTTGCTTATATGCAGGAAAAAGGAATTTCAGCATCTGAGATCTCAGAACAGACACAAGTTCCGGAAGAAAAACTGCATCCGGATTATAAAGAACCTCTGCTTGCCGAAGAGTTTTTAGAGCTTTGTGTTTTTTTACAGTTATCACCGGAAGCGATTGCAAAAACGATAAGAAAATGATGAAAAAGAGAATAAGAAAAACTTCCCTGATCCATACTAAAAGAAAAAGAAAGTGTGGATACGAGTATGCAGAAGGGAAAACAGAGCCTCTGTTTTACAGAGGCTCCTTTTATTATCAGCACGGCAAATATTGTTGGAAAAAAGGAGGGAGAGGGACCTCTGGCAGGTCATTTTGATGTGATCGGTGAGGACGATAAATTTGGTCAGAATACATGGGAGGAGGCAGAGAGCACGCTGCAGAAAGAAGCTTTCACCATGGCGGTCGGCAGAGCCGGATTAAAAAAAGAGGACATCCGGTATCTTTTCGCAGGCGATCTTTTGGGGCAGACCATGGCGACCTCGTTTGGGGTGCTGGATTTTCAGGTACCGCTCTTTGGACTTTACGGAGCCTGCAGTACCTGTGGGGAATCGCTGTCTCTCGGTGCGATGTGTGTAGCGGCCGGCTATGCGGATCACGTCGTGACCATGACTTCAAGCCATTTTGCCAGCGCAGAAAAACAATTCAGATTCCCGCTCGAATATGCAAACCAAAGACCGAAATCGGCCACCTGGACAGTGACCGGAAGCGCTGCTTTCGTCCTCGGAAAAGAGAGGGGAATGGCAAAAATCACAGGGATCACAACCGGAAAAATTGTGGATTTTGGGATCAAAGATTCCATGAATATGGGGGCAGCCATGGCACCAGCAGCCAAAGAGGTCATCAGACAGCATTTTGAGGATTTCGGGCGAAGTGAAAAAGAATATGACAGGATCATTACAGGAGATCTCGGAACGGTAGGACAGAAAATTCTCATTGACCTGTTGTTAAAAGACGGTTACGATATCAGTAAGATACACTCGGATTGTGGAATTGAAATTTTTGATGCTGAAAGCCAGAATACCGGGGCAGGTGGTTCCGGATGTGGATGTTCAGCAGTGACGCTAAGTGCTTACTTTTTAAAACAGATCGAAGATGGAACGTTAAAACGGATATTGTTCGTGCCGACAGGCGCATTGCTTTCAACGGTGTCTTTCAATGAAGGAATGACGGTGCCGGGCATTGCACACGCAGTTGTTATCGAACATGCAGATGCATAGACAATAGATTTTCAGAAAGAAAAGAGGATGAAAAATGGATTATATCAATGCATTCTGGGTAGGCGGACTGATCTGTGCACTTGTCCAGATTCTTATGGAGAAAACAAAAATGCTTCCGGGCAGGATCATGGTTTTACTCGTATGCCTTGGGGCGGTGCTTGGCGCATTGCAGATTTATCAGCCATTCATAGAGTTCGCGGGAGCCGGTGCAAGTGTGCCGCTGCCAGGCTTTGGAAATACACTCTGGAAAGGCGTAAAGGAAGCAGTGGACGAGAATGGATTTATTGGCATTTTTATGGGAGGATTTAAAGCGAGTGCGGTTGGTATTTCCGCAGCACTGATTTTTTCCTATATTGCAAGTATCATTTTCCAGCCGAAAATGAAAAAATAGTAACCGGAATGGAGTGGTGAAAATGGATAAAGAGAAATTGAAAGCCTATGGCGTTGATTATGAAAATGCAGTGAAACGTTTTGCGGGAAATGAAGCTTTATATGAAAAATTCTTGAAAAAGCTGACTGAGGACGATCATCTTGCAATCGGGGAACAGGCAATGAAAGAAGAACGGTATGAGGATGTGTTAGAGGCCGTTCACGCCTTAAAAGGGGTTGCAGGAACCCTTGGAATGACGGAACTGTTCCAGGCAGCATCAGAGGTAGTAGCTTCCATACGTAAAAATGAAATCAGCCATCTGCAGGAGCAGATGGCTAAGGTACATACAGAATTTGAAAAAGCCTGTGAGGCGGTTTCCTGAACAGATAGCTATGCTGCCCGCCTGTGTGCGAAAGTGTGCGCCTGGCGCACACTTTGTTCCATATTATTTAAAATAACACCGGGCGTGTGGAATCTAATTCGCGGAGCAAAGCGGCAAAATCGGCATGATCTTCCGGGAGTTTCCAGCAGAGGATGGAAGGGTGATAAGCATTCTGCAACACATATTCTGTGAGCAGATTCCTACAGTCCTCCTCATCTGCAGCAATGTCGCAGAGTTCTTTTAATTCCACACAGGCAAAACTTCCGTCCTCATCCATATCGTCATAGACAAATGGATCAGATTCCAGAGTGCGGATGAGATCCTTTTCCGGGACACAAAGACCGTTTACGAGGACAGAGCCGTTAGATTCCATGGACAGATTGCGCAGTCCAAAAGGAAGGACGATCTGATCTTCTGTGGCACCATTAACGATCAATCCTGCCACGACCACATAAAGCTTTGGAGAGGTTTTTCCATTCCAGAGGCATGGGTTTGTCAGATGGCAGATATACTCTGGTGCCGAGGCCGGAACACTTTTATTTGCAAGCATTGTTCCTGTAGTAGTAAGCACAGTGTAAGAGATCATGGCATCTTTTGGAAGATTTTTTGCATGGGCAGTGATACGGATACTTGCAGAGGAGGTGGAAATCTCCTGTGGGATCACGGTAAGTCCTGCATCACCAAAGTGGTCTAATGAAAAATGGTGTTTTCCGACAACGATAAGACTTGCGTCTAAACAAGGAACTTCACTGTCACAAACAATGTCTAATTCGTTGTCGCCATTTACGATCTGATCAGTGACATCCACGCGGTAAAGCGTATAGCTTCCGGTGTGATCTCCGATTTTTTCCTGATTCACAAATACTTCCATGGAAGGTGCAGCTCCTAACAGTTCCAGATAATAGCAGTATTCGTCTTCCTTATTCAAAGGAAGGATCCTTTTGTGGACAGCTTTGCCGTCCGGAGTCTTTTCCATGGATAATATCCAGTCAGAATTTATATTCAGAATGTTTCGCATGTCAAATCTCCTTTAAGATAAAAATTCTTTACAGTTAAAATTATTATAATGTAAAACCTGCCAAAAGAAAAGAAGAAACCGGAGTTTCACCAGCGTAGTGTCGCAGATTTTGTGGTGCTTTCCCAGAGCCTGAAGGGCAGATATAAGCGTCCTCTCACAAGTCGTGATTTTATAGGTTTATGAAAAGAAAAACGGTACAGACGAAATATGATGTTCCTGTTCGCCGGGCATTCCGATAAGCCTCTAAAGAGTCTTATCTCCATGGCTCACAAAGGAAATCATATTTGTCTGTACCGTTTTTCTTTCATTTACGCTGTGAATGACTTATGAGAGGACGCTTATATTTGCCCAATCAACATCATGAATCGCACCACAAAATCTGCAATTTACGTTATGGAACTCACGGTTATGGGATGAATGCCTATGAGATAACGGCAAAGGACAGAGATCCCGGAAATATTATGAATGGTTTGTCGATTGCCGTCAGTTATGCCAGACAGCACAAGCTTCCGTATGCGTTTTTAACGGACAAGATGCTGGAAGAAACAGTAGATGTTCAGCGGATGGAACAGATGCTTCCTGAGGCGTTGGAGAAACGGGAATTTCAGGTGTATTATCAGCCGAAGGTTGATATCCGGACAGGTCAGATCGTAGGTACAGAGGCACTTGCAAGATGGATTCATAACGGAGAAGTGATACAACCATTTCGGTTTATTCCGACCATGGAGAGGAATGGATTTATCATTCATCTGGATCTGTATATTCTGAAGCGGGTCTGTGAGGCTATAAATGAATGGATTGAGAAAGGGTATAAGCTTGTTCCGATATCTGTGAATATATCGAGAAATGATATTTCCGGGGTTGGGCATGATCCACGGATGTTGGCGGAACGAATTATAAGGATCATAAAAGAGTATGATATTGATCCAAAGTATATCATCATAGAAGTAACAGAGACGACAGAAGCGAGTGAACAGAAGGATCTGTATGACTTTATCAAGAATATGTCAGAAGCAGGTATTGCGACATCAATTGATGACTTTGGTACAGGCTGTTCGACCTTGAGTGTTCTTCGGGATTTCCCGGTAAACGAGATTAAGATCGATCGGTCATTTATCAATCATGAGGCATTTTCAACACAGGATCAGATCATTATTAAGAGTATCATTCAGATGGCAAGACAGTTGAATCTGAATGTCATAACCGAGGGAGTTGAGACGGAGGAGCAGGCAAGATTTCTTCTGGAACTTGGCTGTAACCATGCACAGGGCTATCTGTATGATAAACCATTAGAACAGAGTGCATTTGAAAGCAGGCTGTCAGTGGGAGGATATGATCGAAAGATATAGAAGATAATGAGCATTATATATGATACAAACGGACTGGGACATTTGTATAAGGCCGGAAAGCAGTCTGAAGGTATCGGATTTCAAATAATATAAGGAGAAAACAGAAAATGGGATTTTTAACAGGTAAAACAGTTATTGTCACAGGTGGAGGACGTGCCGTATTAAGTGATGGCAGATGTGGTTCGATCGGTTACGGTATCGCTACAGCATATGCAAAAGAAGGCGCAAATGTCGTGATCACAGGACGAAATGTGAAGAAGTTGGAAGATGCAAAGGAAGAACTGGAACGCTTATATGGTATAAAGGTTCTGGCTGTTGCAGCAGATGTATCTGCCGGTGCGGATAATGAGGCAGTTGTTGCAAATGTTGTAAAGCAGACGATCGATACATTTGGCAGTATCGACGTATTGGTTAATAATGCACAGGCATCGGCATCCGGTGTTCCGCTTGCTGACCATACAACAGATCAGTTTAATCTGGCATTATATTCCGGACTGTATGCAACCTTCTATTATATGAAAGCGTGCTATCCATATCTGAAAGAGAGCAAGGGATCCGTTATCAACTTTGCATCCGGTGCAGGACTGTTCGGTAACTTTGGACAGTGTGCGTATGCAGCAGCAAAAGAAGGAATTCGTGGACTTACAAGAGTTGCAGCAACAGAATGGGCAAAGGATGGCGTAAATGTAAATATCATCTGCCCGCTTGCATGGACAGCACAGTTAGAACAGTTCAAGAATGCATATCCGGATGCATTTGACAAGAATGTTCATACACCTCCGATGGGTCATTTCGGTGATTCAGAGCTTGAGATCGGACGTGTATGTGTACAGCTTGCATCCCCTGATTTCAAATATATGACAGGAGAGACGATCACTCTGGAAGGCGGACTTGGACAGAGACCATAGTCTTAGGTATTAACGGAAAATCTTTAGATCATTCAATAAGAAAAAAATGATAATAAAACCGGAAAAAGCTACTTGACAGTGCGGAACAGTTGAAATATACTTTGAATAACGTGTTGATGAGAACAGTACTGAACGAAGAATCTACAGAGAGAGATACATTTGGTGGAAGTATCTTAGAGGAGTCATTCAGGAAGACCAGCTCTGAGCGGCCCTAATCCGGTCCGGTGATTCCGTTATCATCATGAATGAGATATTTCCACAGGAAATAAAAAGGGTGGAACCGCGATATAAGAATTATAATCGCCCCTTGTATAGATGAAAAAACGTCTGTACAGGGGCGTTTTTTGTGCAATAGACAAAGAAACAGAAGGATTCCTGTACAAATAATTATCGGACATTGTACCATTGGGTGGGATGTCAGTTCAGGTAAAAGAAAGGAAATAAGAAAATGGTAGATTTTAAAGCAGACGAGAGATTAAATACGCTCAATCATTCCTGCGCCCATGTTATGGCACAGGCCGTAAAGCATTTGTATCCACATGCTAAGTTCTGGGTTGGACCGGTTGTAAAAGAAGGTTTCTATTATGATATCGACCTTGGCGATGATGTTGTAAACGATGATGTGATCGCAGCTATCGAAAAAGAAATGAAGAAGATCTGTAAAGAGGGCAAGAAGATTTACAGACGTGAGGTTACAAAGGCAGAAGCACTTGAAATGTTCAAGGATGATTTCTACAAGCTGGATCTGATCGAAGGCTTAGAGGATGGAAATATTACAGTTTACGATCAGGGAGATTTCACAGATCTCTGTCGCGGACCACACGTTGATAACACAAAATTATGCAAGAACTTCAAGTTAGTAAAATATTCCGGTGTATACTGGAAGGGTGATGCCAAGAACCATGTAATGCAGAGAATCTATGGTGTATGCTTCCCTACAGCAGAAGAACTGGAAGAACATCTGAAGTTATTAGAGGAAGCAAAAGACCGTGACCACAGAAAGATCGGTAAAGAGATGAATCTGTTCATGTCAGATGATCTGGTTGGACGTGGACTTCCTATGTTCCTTCCAAAGGGTTATATCGTATGGCAGGAGCTTGAAAATTATATCAAGAACAAGGAAAGAAAGCTTGGCTACCGTCATGTTATGACTCCTTGTGTTGGTACGGTAAATCTTTATAAGACATCCGGTCACTGGGATCATTACAAAGACAATATGTTCCCTGCAATGGAAGTTGAGGGTGAGTCTTTCGTGCTTCGTCCAATGAACTGCCCGCATCATATGATGATCTATGCAAACAAAATGCATTCCTATAAAGATCTTCCGATTCGTATCGGCGAGATCGCACATGATTTCCGTTTCGAAGCCAGTGGTACTTTAAAAGGAATCGAGAGAGGCAGGCATTTCTGTCAGAACGATGCCCATCTGTTTGTAACACCGGAGCAGATTGAATCTGAATTCAAGCAGGTTGTTGACTTGATCTTCGACACCTATAAGGATTTCAATATCACAGATTATCGTTGTGTTCTGTCCTTAAGAGATCCTGAGGATAAGGTGAAATATCATGATGACGATGAGATGTGGAATACAGCGGAGGACGCACTCCGTAAAGTGTTGGATGATATCGGTATCGAATACACAGAAGAGATCGGTGAAGCAGCATTCTATGGTCCAAAGCTTGATGTAAATGTTAAGCCGGCGATCGGAAATGAATATACATTATCTACATGCCAGCTTGACTTCTGTCTTCCTGCAAAATTCAACCTGACATATATTGATAAGGATGGTACAAAGAAGACTCCTGTCGTTCTTCACAGAGCAATCCTTGGTTCCTTAGATCGTTTCATGGCATACATTCTGGAGGAGACAAAGGGAAATCTGCCACTTTGGTTAGCACCGGTACAGGCCAGAATCCTTCCTGTAAAGAATGAAGATGAGGAATTAAATGCATATGCACATGAGTTGTATGATTTCTTAGATGATAACAACATCCGTGTTGAGATTGATGAACGTGCAGAGAAGCTTGGCTATCGTGTAAGAGCTGCTCAGGTTGAGAAGGTTCCGTATCTGATCATCCTTGGTAAGAATGAGGTAAATGATAAGACTGTCAGCTACAGACTTCATGGTGAGCAGAAGACAACAACTGTTCCTATGGATGAGTTCCTTGCAATGCTTCAGGATGAGATCAAGACCAAGAAGTTGAATCCTGCCGCATCCAAGTAATACAGAGTACAAATAAGGATAAGCCGCCGGAAGCAGATTTCCGGTGGCAGATCCTTCAAAATATCAGAAACCGGCACTTGATGTATGGATAACCGCATGCTATAATGTATCAATACTTTTTGCACTGCATATCAATCTACAGTACAAACTGAGCAGGCGGTGGGATGACCACAGGGCCGGGCCACACAGGGTGGCAGCAGATAAAGAATGAATTTATGATCTGCGGGACAGTAGTTACTATTTGTTCCGCAGGTTTTTTATTATTCCGGCTACAGCCGGTCAGAGATAATTCTATTAATCTGATGGAAAGATTATTAATTGCGTTGCATAAAGTTATCTTATATATGCGGAGGTAACTATTATGGCACAAGAAAATCAGGATTCTAAGAAAAGGGCAGCGGTCGGTAAGATGACCGGTTTCATAGGGGTATTGTGTAACCTGCTGTTGGCAGGCAGCAAGCTTGTGATCGGAAAGTTGGCCGCATCTACATCAATTACTGCAGATGGATTGAACAATCTGTCAGATGCAGCAAGTTCCATCGTAACATTACTCGGATTTAAGCTGGCAGAGAAGCCGGCAGACAAAGAACATCCATACGGACATGCGAGATTTGAATATCTGGCAAGTCTGGTTGTGGCTACTATGATCCTTGTGATCGGATTTGAATTGGCAAAGACATCGGTACTCAAGCTGATCCATCCGGCATCAATCGAATTTTCCATGCTGATGATCATTGTGCTGATCGGTTCGATCCTGGTAAAACTCTGGATGATGTTCTTTTATCGTAAGATGGGAGATAAGATTCAGTCAAATACCTTATTTGCTGCAGCCGCAGACAGCAGAAATGATGTGCTGACAACAGCTGCGGTTCTTGCCGCAACAGTTGTAGAACATATCAGCGGATGGAAAATAGATGGTCTTATGGGTGGGCTGGTATCTGTTTTTATCATTGTAAGCGGAATTTCGCTTGCAAAGGATACAATCTCTCCGCTTCTTGGAGAAGGTGCAAATACCGGTTTGCGGGAACAGCTTATTGGATATATAAGCAGCTGTCCGTTGGTACTTGGCTGCCATGACCTGTTGGTACATGATTATGGACCGGGCAGACAGTATGCAAGTATTCATGTGGAGATCGATAAGAAGATCGATCCAATGGTGTGTCATGATGAGATTGACCGCATCGAACGGGAATGCCTGAACCGATTTGGTGTGCATATGGTTATTCATTATGATCCGGTTATTACGGACGATGCAGAGCTCGATCAGATACATCATCAGGTACTTGATATCTTGCAGCAAATAGATGCAGAAATAACAATCCATGATTTCCGCGTACACACTCATGGTGGAAAGAAAGAACTTGTTTTTGATATGGTTGTTCCATCGGAATGGCAGGGGCAGGAAAAGAATATCGTACGGGAACTAACGGAACGGTTGCAAGAAGAAAACAAAGAGACATATTTGATAAAAATTACGTTTGACCTTGAGGACAGGGCGTAGTACATTAACAGAATAGTTTACACTGGGGGAATATTGGAAGACAGGGAACAAGAGGTATTAAGAGAACTTCTGAAATAGACGGCTGCCGGCAGATAAAAATCTGCCGGCAGTTTTGGTATGCCATAATCTGATTTTAAATAAAGGTACAGAATTATTGTACGCGATTCAGAAAATATGGATTGACAGTGCTTTTATTTCTGTTATAATCCCATTTGGGATTATGAAAGAGAGGAAGATAATAATATGGATCGAAAGACTTTGCAGATTATAAATGCATCCAATCACAGTATCATAAAGCTGCGTGGAGTGTATGCAGACTGGTCTCGCAGACACAACATTAATTATAATGAGATGCTGGTACTTTATACGATACGCGAGAACGGATACTGCACTCAAAAACAGGTATGTGACAATTATCTGCTTCCGCGTCAGACGATACATAATGTAATTTCAAGGATGCGTGAACAGGGCTATCTGATTCTGGAACCGGAAAAAGGAGAAGGACGGGAAAAAGCATTTGTATTGACAGAGAAGGGCAGGAAATATGCAGAGATATTTTTCTGTTCGCTAGCTTCTATAGAAGAAGCATCTGTAAAACGATTTGGCTATGAGAAGATGCAGATGCTGACAGAGCTTATGAAGGAATACCAGGAAATATTGGCTTCTTGTGTAGAGCAGGAGGCAGGAGGCAGCAGAGATGGAAACAAACAGTAGTTTTTACGGCACAGAAAAGATCAATAAGATCTTTTTTAAAATCGCACCGCCTGTCATGCTGGCACAGTTGATACAGGCTCTTTATAATATAGTAGACAGTTTATTTGTCGGGAAATACTCAGAGAGCGGTCTGACGGCGTTATCGATCATTTATCCTGTTCAGCTTCTGATGATCGCACTGGCAGTTGGAACCGGTGTTGGAATTAATACAAATATTGCACATTTTCTGGGAATAAAGAGGTATAAGAAGGCGGATGAGGTAGCAGGCATCGGCTTTAGTCTGGCGATCATTATGTGGATCTTATTTGCAGTAAGCTGTTATCTGTTGATGCCTGCATATGCACGGTTGCAGACAAATTCGGATACAGTAATTGCTGATGTAATTACCTACGGAAGGATTGTGTGCGTGGGCAGCATTGGATTGTTTACAGAGAGCATATGGACAAAGGTACTTCAGGCAAACGGAGATATGAAGACACCGATGATCGCACAGATCACAGGAGCTATCACGAATATTGTGTTAGATCCGATTTTGATCTTTGGGCTTTTTGGTATACCAAAGCTTGGAATAGAAGGAGCTGCATTTGCAACGATCACAGGACAGGTTGTAGCGGCACTTCTTGTTATGAAGAAGGGATTTCATCGTTCGCCGTCTCTTTGCAAATATCCAGAGGATATCCGCAGGATCTATGCGCTTGGAATTCCGAATATCATCATGCAGGCAACGTATACATTTTACATATTTGGATTAAATATGATCCTTGCAGGATTTTCCGATGAGGCAGTGACAGCACTTGGATTGTATTACAAATGGCAGACATTTTTCTTTATACCACTGGGTGCTCTTCAGACCTGCATTGTACCCATCATTAGCTATAACTATGCGGCAAAGAGTATTGATCGTTGTAAACATACGATGACGGTTGCCTTTATATGGGGAATTGCATTGATGTTCATCGGAACGTTATGCTTTGAATTTATTCCGGAACCTATGCTTTCTGTGTTTACGAAGGACAGCGAAGTTATCCGTATCGGAGTGCAGGGATTCCGATTTATTGGGATCAGCTTTATACCGATGGTAGGTGCGCAGATTTATCCGGTCTTTTTGCAGGCAACCGGCGAAGCCTTTAAGAGTTCATTTCTAACCATTATGAGAACGGTGTTCTTATTTGTACCGCTTGGATATCTGTTTTCCAGATTCGGATTTGTGTATTTCTGGCTGACTTTCCCGATTACAGAGGTAATCACTACTATAGTAGGATTTATGTTTTATCGAAGGTTTTACAGACAACATAAGATGATAGTTCACGAGTAGAACAAGTGTACATGTTTGCGAATGATCAGATGTAAAAAATATGTGAATAAAATGATAATATACATGCAAAAAAAAGAAATGATGCTATAATGTGCTTCAAAATATATTAATACAATCAGGAGGTAAATTATCATGGATATTAAGAAAGTTGGAATATTTGCAGCAGGTTTATTGTTTGGTACGGCAGGTATCAAGGTATTATCAAGCAAGGATGCAAAGAAGGTTTACACAAACTGTACAGCAGCAGTTTTAAGAGCAAAAGACTGTGTGATGAAGACAGTGACAACAGTGCAGGAGAATGCAGGAGATATTTTAGCGGAAGCAAAGCAGATCAATGAAGACAGAGCTGCAGAAGAAGCGGAAGCTGAAGTAAAAGAAGAAGCCTGATTCAGGGCAGTGGGGGACGGAGCCGGAGACGGCGCCGTCCTTTTTGACGGAGTCCTGTTTTCTGAAAAAGCGCGAAGCGTATCAGCGGAGTGGAGAAAAAATGAACTTTAAAATCAAACACAAAATTCCCGGGCGAATCCGGGTGCATATGGGGCAGTCCAGAATGAGCTTTGATCAGGCGGACACCCTGCAGTATTTTCTGGAAACACAGCCAGGTGTGACAAAAGCGACCGTATACGAGCAGACGCAGGATGCGGTGATCGAGTATGACGGCGAATTAAAAGAACTGATGGAGGCGCTGAAAAGCTTTCATTATGAAGACGTTCAGCTGCCGGATTCCGTCCGTTCCAGTTCGGGACGTGCGCTGAATGTAGAGTATAAAGAAAAACTGATCGGGCATGTGGCAAAACGGTTATTTACAAAATACATGCTTCCCTTACCGATCAGAAATGTGTATACTATATGGAAAGCTTTCCGTTATGTAAAAGAAGGCGTCCTATGCCTTTCCAAAGGAAAACTGGAAGTCCCGGTTCTGGATGCGACAGCGATCACCGTATCGATTCTGCGGCGGGACTGCTCGACGGCAGGATCGGTTATGTTCCTGCTTGGTCTGGGTGAAATCCTCGAGGAGTGGACACATAAAAAGTCTGTCGGCGATCTGGCACGCAGCATGTCGTTAAATGTCGGCAAAGTGTGGATAAAGACCCGGGATCAGGAAATCCTTGTGGATTCTGCATCCGTTGTGCCCGGAGATCATATCATCATCCATGTCGGCAACGTCATTCCGTTTGACGGCATTGTGGCGGACGGCGAAGCGATGATCAATCAGGCTTCCATGACCGGAGAATCCGAGCCTGTCCGCAAGGAAAAGGGTGGTTTTGTTTATGCCGGAACCGTTGTGGAAGAGGGCGAGCTGACAATCGAGGTCAAGGCAGTTTCCGGTTCGACCCGTTACGAAAAGATTGTTACGATGATCGAGGATTCCGAGAAGCTCAAGTCCGCAGTAGAAGGACGTGCGGAGCATCTGGCGGACAGGCTGGTTCCCTACACCTTCCTTGGAACCGGTCTTACATGGCTGCTTACAAGAAATGTTACCAGAACGTTATCCGTACTGATGGTTGATTTTTCCTGCGCATTAAAGCTTGCGATGCCTCTGACTGTCCTGACAGCGATCCGGGAAGCGAATGCGGCGAAGATCACCGTAAAGGGAGGCAAATATCTGGAAGCATTTGCCGAGGCTTCCACGATTGTATTCGATAAGACCGGTACACTGACCAAAGCACAGCCTACACTGCATTCGGTTGTT